>OFGG01000669.1_pt1 | contig 27323 bp, 27 predicted proteins | sample 1521701 | NCBI WGS metagenome assembly OFGG01 (sample SAMEA3504081, study PRJEB24116) | mouse gut metagenome | biome: mouse gut; feature: mouse-associated habitat; material: faeces | place: Denmark | collected 2011
CCCACTTTTCTGCTGCCTGCTTTACCGTTATATACATAAAGATCGCATCTCCCTTAATAGTATATTCTATAATAAAATGTTATTCCTCTCCGATTTTATAAGGGGCATAGGCGGATATTTTATTATTCCGAAAATTATTCCAAAAAATAAATTCGAGCATATTTTGATTTACTGTAAAATGCCCCGGACATTGCTCCCTTTTCCAATGCTTCAGGATTTCCCCATTTTAAGAGATAAGCTGCCAAGCCGGTATCTAAAAAGTGAAGGATCGGCTACACAAGAGCAATGATATGGGACGATACCAAAATAGAAAGCCATTGATATCTCTCTGCAGGTACGCATGCTTGAAATACTGCGAAAATAAGACACTCAATCTCTTTTGGAAGAATAATCGTTCTAAATCTGAAAAATACGATTCTTTATGTCTTAATAGAGTAAAGGCATCTATTGGTATCTTCCAATAGATGCCCCTTTTCCAAAATCAATAAACTCTATCTTTATTCATTTTTGAATCGCTCAAATAACCCATATATATCTTCCAAGCACAATTCCAACTTATCGTATACTTTTATACTTTATTCATATGGAAGCCCCCTCGCTCAAGAATGCCTTTTATCATCTTTTGCATACAAACTGTAAATGTAGGCATCCTCCAATGTCGGTTCGCATGATTCGCAAGGAATCCCCGGAATCCCTTCACTTACAAAGCGTACCTCTATTCCCTTCGCCTTATAAATTTTTGAAGCTACTTTATATTTTTTCTGAAACAGGGAAAATTCCTGTTCATTGAGAAGAGTACAGCAAAAAACATGGTTTTGTGCATTTTCGATCAGTTTGCTGATCGTACCATTATAGGTAATCTTCCCTTTTCTCATAATGCAAAGCTGCTCACAGGTAGCCGCCAAATCCTCTGTTACATGAGTAGAAAACAGCACAATCTTATCTGCCGCAAAATCAACCAGCAGGTTACGAATACGCTCCTCCGGATCCAGTCCGGTTGTCGGTTCATCAACGATCAAAATATTCGGTTCATGCAGTAATGCCTGCACCAGACCAACCCGACGTTTCATTCCACCGGATAACTGCTTATTCTTTTTATGCTGATGCTCTAATAATCCCGTCCTTTTCAAATAGAAGTCAATCTGTCTGGTATAAGTCTTTTTCCCCATTCCGCACATAATTCCTACATATTCCAAAGATTCCCGAACAGTCATATTCGGATATAATCCCAGTTCCTGCGGCAGATAGCCAATTCTCTTTTTGATTGCCTCATAATTCTTTTTTTCCAGCTTCAGTCCGTTTATCTTCACTTCTCCTTTTGTGGGAGTAAGCAGCGTTACAAGGATTTTCATTAATGTTGTTTTACCAGCCCCGTTTTCTCCCAACAACCCATAAATTCCATGTTCAATCGTCAGATTTATGTGATTTAAACTTTTAATCCCTTTTTTATATTCCATAACCAGATTTTTAATTTCAATTCCCATGCTTTTTCCATCCTTTCTTTCTCTGTTTCGGTTGTCTCCGAATCAAAAACACATTGATTCCAAATAGTACAATGCCAACTGCTGCATATAGTTCTCTGCTCGGATAATATGGGAGTAGAATTCCATCCTGTGCCTCAGAACTATGGAGCAAAAACAGTTGAAAATAATCTGGCAAATGATCCATAACCGAGGATGTCATAAGTAGCCATAAAACTAATGTTCCGCCAATGCCAATCCCCATGTTTTGTGTCAGGTTTGTCAACGTAAACCCGAAGCTGCCCACAAAAATAATGCTTGCCAGGGATGCAGCAATCACATTCCCATATAGAACTGACTCCGGAGTGGCAGATACGTGGATTGGATGATACCAAAGTATAAATCCCCAGTACGCCAATGTTGCTAATAGAAGCAGATAGCTTATGCCAATCAGATTTCTCTGTATTACTGATATAATTTTTTTCCGTATTCCATAACGGTAATAACAGGAGATACGCCCACTGGTAAATTCCTGATAATAAGTATCCGCAAGAAAAATCCCCGCAAGTAGTGCAATATACGTTTCCACTGTCACTATAATTTCTGTGGTTGACTGAATCGGTCTTACTAGCACAATAATCCCCATAAACAAAAATGAATAGACCATTTTATACACTGGCAATGCGATTTTCATTTCGTATTTCATACTGACCGCCTTCTTTCCCATAGTTTTATACTTCCAACTAATGCAAAAACCGTCAAAAATATCAAAAAACACAGATTGAATATACCGCCTTTGGGAAACTCATTTGTTCCAAATACAGACGGAAATCGGGTAAATAATGATAAGGGTTTTGCCTGATAACGGTACCCATACCACGCAACCAGCGTTGAATCATAGGAACCCATATTACAATATAGATAATACAAAAGCATGGCCGGTATTGTTGGTACGGAATTACAAAATACAAGGGAAATCAAAATCATCAAACTTCCGGTTGCTAAAATACTTGGAATATGAAACATCAAAATCGTCATCCAAAAGTCATAAAAATTAACGCTTAATCCATATTCTGCCCCTGCTTTCATAGTCAAAAAATCCATAATCAAAGTCAATGGTACGGTTGCCCCAAACACGACACTAATTCCTGCTACAAGTTTTCCAATCAGGAATTCCATGGCAGATAGTGGTTTTACATGAATCAAGGCATAAATATCTTTTTTCATATCCCGGTACAGCAATAATACAAATACAAGCATAGCGAACAAAATAGAACTGATGCCGAGATAATCTACGTATTTGTAGGAGACTTCTTTTGTATAAGTCTTATTCCCGTTTTCTCCAAAGGCCTCCTGCAAATAAGCATCCATTTCTTCTTTTGTAGCAGAATGATATGCCTTTTCGGCAAACGTACTTCGTACACCTGCAATTTTGTGTTGCTCTTTAAAATACGATGCGATTTCTGGAACACTCCACTTCTTTACCTTCTCAATTTCCAGTTTTGCTTCTTCATCCGTCCAACTACAATCCGTAACCAGATACTCCTGTAGCTTTTCTAATGCAGTTTGGTATAATTCATCCTGAGAGGTTGGAATATACCCGTCAATCACGTCTCCATCCTCTGAATACGCCGCTTCTGTTCCGTGCTTCTGAAGATTATCATAAAAGTTCCAATAGGGACTGACTCTCCAGAATACAATCATTACCATTAGCAACATACCAAGATAAACCAGCGGATTTCTCAACAAAATACCAATCTCTTTTTTTATCAATTTGCCATTCATCTCATTCGCCTCCTTTTTCTGCTTTTACCTTACCTTACAAATGACTACAAAAAAACAAGATTCGGAAATTTCCGAATCCTGCCATCTATTTTATTCTGAATTGTGCTTTTACCACTGCCCCGCCAACCCCCTGGTTCCCAATGCTTAATTTACCTCCATGCTTTTTGCATAAGTTATCACAGAGATATAAGCCCATGCCATAATGGTCCCCCTCGCTCTCATCCAACTCATGATAGAAAGGTCTGCGCGCTGATTTCAGGGCTTCTTTTGAAAAGCCTATACCATCATCGTAAACATTCATATATAACCAAGACTCTATATCTAAAAGTTTTAACCATATTCCTTTTTTTGCATAACGCATGGCGTTTGCAGCAATATTTTCCAGAATTTCTAAGTATATGTCAAAATCAAGCTTTACTTCTTTCTGTTGTATCGTTTCTTGGATAGAATATGTTTTTCCATATTTTTCTGACAATGTGCTCAGTATCGTTTCTGATTTTTTAAGAATAGTTGCACTATCAATCAATTTCTGATCTACTTCCCGTTCATCTAAGCGATTGATTTTTTTCATTGTATCAGCAAAATTTTCAATCCTCTGTGTCTGCTCTGATAATTCCTTTAAAATTTCTATAACTTTTTCTTTGGAAAGCCGCTCATCTGGATAATATCGGCTTAAATACTCCACATAGCCTTTCAACACAGACAATGGTGTCCGTAAATCATGGGAAAATGCTGCCCTGATTTGTTTTTGTTCTTCTATCATTTTCCACATCATCTGGTTATTATCCCTTAGTTGCAGGCGCATCTGCTCAAAAGCGTCACACAACTGCCCCATCTCATCTTCCTGTCCATACTCAACATAAAAGTCTAAATCCCGTCTTCCAATTTTTTCTGCACTATCTTTCAAAATTTCCAATGGTTTTTTTAATCTATGCCGGTAGAATCGGTCCAAAACCAGAAATACACTAAGAAAAGAAATGAGAAGCATACTCCATGTCTGAAGCCAATCCAACACTTCTACAAACCATTGATCTACTTTTGACAGGCTACTCTTATTTACACTTGGAATTGGTGGTAACTCCCCAAATTTTTTAGAATATGCATTTTGAAATCCATACAATTCCTCCCTGTTCTCCGTATAATTCAACCATATCCGCTGTTCCGCCTTATACGCTAAATCTTGTATCAAAACTGACAAAAGTAAAGAGATGATTAGTGCAATCACCAGATGAAAAAACAAGGATGTTTTTATTGATTTTTGTTTTGCAGTGTCCACTTATATCCACACCCCCAGACAGTTTCTATGTATTCCCGCTTAGAGACATCTTTTAGTTTATTTCTGATCCGTCGAATCAACTCTGTAACTATCTTATTATCTCCGGTTCGTTCCAACCCCCACAATTTTTCATATATTTGCTCACGGTCAAATGTCTGACCCGGATAACTCGATAATAACTCAATAATATCAAACTCAGATTTTGTCATAAGAATCTCCTGATTATTACAAAAAATCTGACGGCTGCTGTAATCAATACACAACCCAACATCAAATCGGAATGTTCTTTTCGCACTCTTCCGCTTTTCTCTGCGAAGATGCGCCTCAATCCTTGCCAGCAATTCTTTGAGAGAAACGGGCTTTACAATATAATCATCACCACCTGTACGCAATCCGGCAATTTTATCCCGTTCTTCAATTCGTGCCGTTAAAAAGATGATCGGGCAATCCAACATATCTCTTATTTTCCCACAAACTTCCACCCCATTCATCCCCGGCATGTTAATATCCAATAAAATCAAGTCCGGATTCTGTTCAGCTTTCCTAATGGCTGTTTCTCCGTCATAAGCACTCAGCACCTGATACTGCTCCATTTCCAGAAAATCTTTTATCATCTTCGCTATTTTTTTATCGTCATCTACAACAAGTATCTTGTCAGACATGCTGCACCTCCTGTTACATTTCCTCCTGGAAGAGCCAGCGGGCGTATGGAAGAAACCCCATTTGCCGTCTTTTTCCTGCATGGAAATAATCTGTTTTGCCCACCTCGTATCTTTATGCATGATATGTGCTTCATACAAATACGGATTATCATCGTATGCCCGACAACACAGAGAGCAAACTTGAAATGCGTTCTGTACAGTCTGCTTCTCGCGTCTCCTGTTTTCTCCAGTCATTGGAAAGCGGGAAATATACCTTATCATTCACTGATTTCCCCATATCCCACTTACCATCTTCTTTTTTCAGCCCGTTTAACCAATCCGCAACAAACCGCAGCTTATATGCCGCATGTTTGTATTCGGATAAAAGCTCAACAGCCACAAGATAACGGCTGGCCTGCCTGCTTTCAAAAACCTTGGGCAAGAACAGGATTCTCTCGCTATATATGTAATAGATTCCATCCTCTTTGTCTAAAACATAGTCCATCAGAGCTTCCTCGGTTCTTCTGTCCAGGCAATTTACCAAAAGGGATATTTGGTAAAAACACGTATAATCAATAAGCCTTCCGTCCATTGGCCGACTACTTTATTGGCCGCCGGATATCCATCCGAAAATCTTCTGCTCCATGCTGTAAGCATAAGGGAAACGAAAATCTCCCAGTCCAAAATCTTTTCCCTGCGGTCCGGGACCTCCGCCTGTCCAACAAGACAGTTATTCATATAGGAACACGCCTTCTGGATACATATATCTTCTATTGTATAACCCAGACGTTCCAGCCGCCGAAGTGCCTGCTCCGTTGTAATCGGCCTTCTGGAAGAGCCAGAGGGCGTATGGAAGAAACCCCATTTGCCATCTTTTTCCTGCATGGAAATAATCTGTTGTGCCCACCTCGTATCTTTATGCATGAAATCTCCCCTCCCCAAGCTGCCTGTTGCCTCCATGCTCAGACTGTCTTTATCCAATATCGGTTTTACGGAAATGTGCAGCGCCTAATGCCAGCGGCAACAATAACCAGATAACCGACATCAAAATTCCACGGAATAAAAACTCCAGTGGAAATGCTTCTGTTGGACAGTCTGCCATAAGGTTCAATATCCAGTATCTGCTGATTGATATATTCAACCGCAGCACAGAAAACAGTAAATCCAGTCCCTGTACCAGCAACGGGGAAAATATGATCACTGCCATCGTAATCCCAATCCCGGCTGCCATATTCCGGCTCCACTCACAAATGGCAATGACAATACTGCTGACAGCAGCTCCAAAAAGCAGCTGGAGACCAAAATAGATCAGCAGGTTCTGGAAAAATAACCTGTCCCCCTCCGGCGTTCCGATGAGGACTAATCCGATTATCAATATCACAAAGAATATAATCAGATTCATGATCAGGGTAACTGCCATTCCAAACAAATGCTTTGCCAGAAATACCTTCATTCTGGAATAGCCTTTGCCGACTACATTTTTCATTGCTCCATGCGTATAATCGCTTACCATCCATATGCAAAGGAATATCATCCCAAACATCGTTACAAGCCCTCCGCCAGCAAACTGTGCCGCCATACCGGAAATGCCGGTCTCCTGCAAAACATCCCCGCCGGCGCCCATTGCCTGGCCTGCTGCCGTCATGGTCAAATAGACAAGAAGTATCATGCCTGCCGCAGATAAAAGGCATATCCAAAATGCTTTATTCTTCTTCCATCTATACCACTCACCATACAAAAGATTACGCATTGAAACCACCTCCCGGCAGGGGCCTCTCGCCCATTCTCTCCATAAAATAGCTTTCCAAATCCTCTCCGGCCAAACGGCTCTCTTTCAAGGCAATTCCATTTGCCGCGACTGCATAGTTGATTTCTTCGGTCGTGTCCAACTTTTCAAAAACACATATGGTATGTGCATCCGCAACCGTACTTGAGATACCCAGTTTTTCCGTCAGAACCGCCGCTGCCCTCTGTGCGTCATCCACTGTAAGCTTCAGATACCGCCTGCATGTTACGTCCAGCTGATCAGCGCCAATCTCTTCAATCAGTACGCCGTCCCGTAAGATACCATACCTTGTCGCAATCTTTGACAGTTCCCCTAAAATATGGCTTGTAATCAATACCGTCACATGTTCCTCCCGATTCAGTTTTAATAATAAATCCCGGATTTCCCTGATACCAGACGGATCCAATCCGTTTATTGGCTCGTCCAAAATCAGAAAATTGGGCTTTCTTATCAGGGCAATGGCTAATCCAAGACGCTGTCTCATTCCCATGGAAAAATTCTTTACCTTTTTCTTCCCGGCCGATTCAAGCCCTACACACTCCAGCATACGATCTGTGACTGCCTTATCTGTAATGCCCAGATTCCTCCTGATGATTTCCAAATTATCCCTTGCGCTTATGCCGGGATAACCGCCCGGCTCTTCAATCAGGCTTCCGATATACTTTCTCTGCTGCTCTAAATCTGTTTTGCCGAAGAGCTCCATCTGTCCGCTATCCGGTGAGGCAAGCCCTAGCACCATACGCATGAAAGTAGTTTTTCCTGCGCCGTTCTTCCCAATCAGCCCGTATATGTCTCCCTGGCGCACTGTTACGCTCACCTGATTTACGGCTATGCATTTCCTATAGGTCTTTGTCAGTCTTTCTGTCTTTAGTATATCGCTCATATTGGCCTCCAGCTTTTCTTATCTTCATTCCAGGCTCTGCAAGATGTATTATTTTATCATTTATATGCACCTATTACAATGAGCTGGGCCAGTTTTGCAGATTAAGGGGCGGTTTTTGTACTCAGAAAATGGCCACCAAACATGGAGCAGCCGCTTCTTCCTCTAATCATCTTTCTTATTCCTACGGTCAACATATGTAAGAATTACAAAGATACATGAAATAATTGATACAACCTCCAAAATACTCATACACAAGCCTCTCCTTTCTCTACCGTTCTGTTTCCAACAATGGTATAATGTCTGTACAGCTATAACCTTTGCTTACGCATATACTGTAATATATTTGAGAAGTTGGATTCCAGTCAGATTATGGTTGGATTTCTAAACCTGACGAAAGGAGAAAATCTCATGGCAGATATCATCACCACTTCCGCTTTCCTTCGTACCTTATTAATGAAATGCATTGGCACTGTTATGATTGAATGGGAACAATGGGATTTCCCCCAGCCCTCCTTTGACAGAGGCTATTTTAATGACCGGCTCAAGCGCCCAGTTCCGGTAAATACCCTCACACGCCAGAGGCTGAAACGCCTTTTTGAAAATGTTTTTTCTCCCGATAACCGTAAAGGAAAATTTCAGGAGCCACAGGCAGTTGAAGCGGCAAATGCCTTTATTTCCCTTGCAGAAAAATATTTTCATATCAATCTATCCGTCTGGGAAAATAATTATACAACAGACAACAGTACCAGCCGCTCCCATCTGCTTTCCTGTCTTGATGTGGTTCTGGGAACGATAGAAGGGACCGAGTTACTGCCGTCAGAAAAGATTGCTGATTCCCTAAATAACTATATGACAGAAATCCATTCTGCCGAAAATATGCCTGCTCCCACATATCCAAAACTGCTGACCCCTGCCCCCTGCCAGCAGGCTTCCAACTTTTTTGGCCGCCAAAATACAACCTCTTTCCTGATGGAGCAGTTACTTTCCGGACATTCCTGTTACTTGCATGGGATAGGCGGTATTGGTAAAACCGAAATTGCAAAATCAGTTCTGAAACAGATTCTAAGTATGACCTCTTCCAGTTATGGTTTTACCCACATTGTATGGGTGAATTACACAGATGGAGATTTCGCCCTTTCCCTCGTGCGCGCCCTGAATCTGGATGGGACAATCAATAACATGGAACAGGCATTCCAGAAGGCCGTTTCCATCATAAACCAATACCATGAAAATCTGTTGCTTATTATAGATAACGTAGAAAATGCTGATGATGAGCACCTGCTTGGACTCTGCGGATACCTTAACTGCCGTTTTCTGATTACGATCCGCTGCGAGGGATTCCCGTCTTTTACCAAAATACCTGTCCCGGCGCTCTCTGAGAACGATTGCATGACTTTATTCTATTCCTATTACTTTGGCCAAAAAGACGATATCATGCTTAAGAAAATTATACAGCTTGCAGACCGCCATACCGTTACCATTGAGCTTCTTGCAAAAATTGCAGATTCGGAGGAAGTTCTCTTATATGAATTCTACGATTCTCTGGTTCAATGCGGCTTCCACATCAGTGCCGAAGAGGTGACTACGGCTCATGAAAAGATGCATTCCGAAGGCCGGATAATCGAACAGTTGAAAAAACTCTTTGCCGTGTATGGCTGCAGCCCTGAAGCACAGCATTTACTGATTCAGATTTCGACCATCCCCAATATCCAGTTCGGATTTGAAAAAGCGAAAAAGTGGTTTGACTTAAAAAACCGTACCCCGCTGAATCAGTTAGCCAAAAAAGGCTGGATAAAAAAAGAACCGCTTTATGACAATGGCCGGCAGCATTATCTCTATTACATGCACTCTGTTATAGCATCCGCAATCCGCGCCCAATTTACAGAGAAGCTTTATCAGGCATGTCAGAGCTTCATTTATGAAATTACATTGGAAATGAAGGAAATCCGCTCCCAGAATGACGCGGCTAAAAAGGAATTGATTCAGTTCAGCTGGTCACTGAATGATATTTTCCAGGGGCAGTTCCATTCAGAAAACGACTGCGGCTTTCTGTGGGCTTTGGCTGAAATCTATCGGGATATTGGTTATTATAAACGTGCCGTTCCCCTGCTGGATCTGCTTTTTAAGCTTTATACAGAGTTGTACGGAGATGACTGTATCCAGCTTGGTTCCGTCTTCAACAGCAAAGGGATGATTGCATATAACCTGTCCCATTTTGATGCAGCACTGGATTTTTATCAAAAAAGCCGTGATATTATAGATGAACATATTACCCCTGAAGCAGTTTCTTCCTTGGCAAAAATAGAACTTGCAAAACTTGACCTGAATATTGGAAAAACATATTTAAAGACCGATTATCACAAGGCAGGTACGTTCTTTGACCGTGCCTATGACGTGCTGCTTTTGGAAGAAGGCAGGGAAAGCCAGCTTACACAAAACGCCCTTGCACATAAGGCAATGTTTTTAGAGGATACCGGCCACTTGCTGGAAGCAGAAAATATATATGAAGAAATATATAATCAAAACAAAGAAGATACGGATGATTATGACACACTGTTGCTGCGCGCCTCCGTTGCTCATCATATCGGGAATATATACTCGGACTATGCCCCTGATAAAGCAATGCCTTTCCTGATGGAAGCGAAAGATATTTTATGGAATATCCTTTCCCCTACCCACCCGGATACCCTGGATGTCCTGAATTCTATCTGTTCTCTTGAACTTACGACAAAGGACAATTACCCGGAAGTCCTGTCTGACCTTCAGCATCTGCTGGAATTATTCATAAAGGCATACGGACCAGATGACCCACAGGTAGGAACCATCCACAACAATATCGGACTCTGCTTTTATTACATGGGACAGCCTGCAGAGGCTGTCAGGAATTACAGAAAAGCCATACAGATCAACATATCTGTTTATGGCGAAGACCATCCCTCAACAGCATATATTTATAATAACATCGGCGCGGCATATTCAGAAACAGAACATCCTGAAAAGGCTATTCCGGAACATGAGCATGCCTTAAAAATCTATAAAACGGCATATCCTGACAAACTCAATCTGGATTTTGCCCTTACTCACGCAGATCTTGCAGGCGCTTATTTATTGGAGGGAAGCGGGGACAAGACAATGGAACATCTAAATGAAGCATTTGACATATATCAGAAAATGCTTCCGGAAAATGCGCACCAGCTCATTTATCCATACTGTACCCTCGCCAATCTCATGACCACACTGGGAAACTATGAGACTTCCATTACCAGCTATTCTCACACCATCTGGCTCCTGCTTGAAAATGGTTATACGGAGGATTCCCCTGCGGTTCAGGAATTTGCTGTCAAAATAAATGATTTACAGCAAATACAAAACAGCGAGGAACCCGATAGCAGTTTATAAGTTTTTATTATTTCTTATACCAAAACGGCGGCTTTTATTTTTATAAATTCAAGCTGCCTAATACCTGTACAGCACACAAGGGCGGCATATTCATTGATAACTGATATTTTCACTCCCCACTACAAGCTTAAATCCCTAATATGTTGTGCACAACCGTAAATATTTCAGCTTCCATTTGCTCACATTTTGTATAGTCGATAATATTACTTTTTTCCCATTCTGCAAAGGCTTCCAGTTTTCCTAATATCAAATCGGGAACGATAACTTTGTTACAACTTGGACATTTATAAGCAGGAACATTCATAGCCTTTTTCGTTATACCGTTGTTTTCATAATCAAAGGTTATAAAGAAATCAGACATACGCATTTTACAAGATTTGCATTTCATATAATCAACCTCTTTTCCTGTTACGATAAGCAATAATGGAAATCTTATATGAAAGAAATTGGATAATACAGCTTACTACTATACCAACCACAATCAAAATACTTCTATGAGTTTGTATAAACTCAATAATGCCGGATAACGCTGGAACGAAAGCTGGTATCGCCACCAAAGCCATCACTGCAACAAACGGAACCATAGACCAAACCTTTGCTTTTGTATAGCCCATTTTGAAATATATAGGCATTTGTATTCCCGTAATAGTAGAGAAAACTAAAAATGACGCACTAAATCCAAGCACAATTTCAGATAACTCTATTGTTCTGTCTTGAAAAGTTGCAAAGCCAAAATGCAAAATAATCACTGCGAGGAAGGATATGAAATAGTTTAGAAAGGAAAAAACATATCGTCCCAGCACTATGTCTTTCAAACTAACGGAAACCGAACCATATAGGCGGTCAAGGTTGTTCTTTTCTTGTATGGCAAAAATGTTAGATGACATAAGAGCCACAAACCATGCACCAGTAATACACAATATTGTAACAGATGACCCCATGAGGCCAAACATCATCACGACTAGCGCCAATGATAAATACATGACAAGTTGTGATTTCATTGTAAATAAATCCAGTTTTGTAATCCTCAAAAAACCTGTCATTTTCTCGCACCCCCTTTACTAATGCTGATAACAATATCGTCAATCGTTGCGGTATCAAGGACGCAATTCTTATATCCTGCCGCTTCTTTTGCGCTGATAAGCCCCTCAAAGCCTATATCGGTTTTACGCAAACCGATGATGCTTTTTTCAAGTTCGGCTGTTAAATCTCGCGGTCTGCCCTTAATAAACCGGTAACTGCTCAATAAATCCTCCATGCTGCCAGTAAAAATCAATTTCCCACTATTCACAAGTGTAATGTAGTCGGCAACGCGTTCTAAATCTGTTGTGATGTGAGTGGAAAACAAGATGCTTCTTTCGCCATCCTTTATATATTCTTGCAGGATTTCTAAAAACTCACTTCTGGTCACAGGGTCGAGGCCACTTGTCGGCTCGTCAAGTATCAGTAATTTTGCATTATGCGAGAAAGCGCAAGCAAGCATTAGCTTCATTTGCATACCTCTTGAAAACTCTCCCAGCTTTTTACTTTGCGGCAATTCAAAACGATTTACCATTTCGTTGAAAACATCATGTTTCCAACCTTCATAAAAAATAGATACTGCTTTTTCTGTGTCCTTTACCGTCCAGCTATCCACATAAAACATGCTATCAAACACAACACCAATATCCTGCTTGATGGCGTTTTCGCTTTTTACATTATCATTTCCGAAAACCAAAATCTCTCCAGCGTCCTTTTCCAGCATATTGAGAATAAGCTGTATCGTTGTTGTCTTTCCTGCTCCATTCGGGCCGACAAGCCCCATGATATACCCTTTGGGCAAGGAAAGGCTGATATTATCAAGCTTGAATCCAGAAAAGCTCTTGCTTACACCCATTAACTCCAAATAATTATCAATCATTTTCTACCTCCAACAAAAGCCGCAACAGGCTGATAATTTCATCATTAGTCATTGCAGCTCGCCCTGCTGATTGTATCGCTCTCGTGAGGTTTAGCTCCACATCACGGATAAGCTGTTCGCGTATTAAATCTGAGCCGCTTGACATAACAAAAAAACCTTTACCCTGTCGGCTTGTTATAAATCCTTCTTGTTCCAATTCGTTATATGCCCTTGTAGTCGTCAGCACACTTATTTTCAAATCTTTTGCCAACTGCCGAAGTGAGGGTAACATTTCATCTTCGATCAACTCGCCGGACAATATCTGCTCCTTTACCTGATCTTTAATTTGCGCATAAATCGGCAAGTCAGAACTGTTTGATATCACGATGTGCAATTCATCATCCCTTTACTATACTGTACTTTATATAACAAGTACAGTATAATCAGAAATAGCAGTTTTGTCAAGGGGATGTCTGAAAGTTCATGGTTGGCGAATAAGCAATTAGAAGTTATAATAGTCCCTTTTCGCACAAAAGCAAACAGAGCGAAAAGCCCATTTGAAAATAGGTTTCCCACTCTGTCTGTAATAAACGCCTCTTCATACGAATTATTGGATCAACGAGGAAATAACAGCTACAAACTCATCTTGTGTCAAGCCTTCCACTATGAATCGGAAACCGACATTATGAAGCAGGAACTCAGCAAAATAATATTCGTTATTCGTATCCTGTCCGATTGCCACCTCGACATTGTTGATTATGGATTTTTCGTCATATTCATCCAGAAAAACACAGTCACTCGTGGGCAGAGAGCCCTTTTGAATTTCAATATTTATTCCTTTTGAGAACGTTTCGTTGGAATAATTCAATATATTAAAGTCAAAATAAATCTCTCCTGTACCGCCGTTCCGTTTGTAAACACCAAATTCTTCGTCCTCCCATTCCTTAAGGTCATCGGGAACGGTCGGAAAAATATTGATTCCATAATACTTGTTTATTTCCGCCTTGCTCATAACCACAAAATCATCCTCATGAACATCAAATTTGATTTCGTCGGACGGGCTCCAGTCGATCTGATGAACAATGATTTTGTTGTTGGCGGCCATATTGCCAGGGGATTCGCCCTTGCTTTCAACAGAGGTCTCTTTTACACCCAGATTTAATGCGCCTGCTTCGGTCTGTTCAGGCAGTGCGGTCAACATTCCGCTACGCCAAACCCCGAATCCCGTCAGCGCAACCAGGCAGGCACAACAAGTAGATGCTGCCATTCGGATAATCGTCTTCAACCCCCTTCTCCTCACTATTCGCTCACCACCAGATCTGCCAAATAATCCTCCTGTACCGCAGCTTTCCTGGCATGTACCCTTTTCAATGCTTCTTTTTCCTGTTCTTCCATCAGCTTTTCCATCCTTTCATGGCGTTTCTCCCACCATGATTTTTCATTGTCTGTGTTAAGCGGCGAATCATCTTTAACAGGTATCCCTTCCCCGTAGCACTGTTCCGGCGTTGCTCCGATGACCTGGTTCCCAATCATCTTAGAACCCATAAGACCGGTACTGGAATACATGTTCCTTACCATACCCAATACTGTTTTCTCCCACTCCGGATCATTTTTCATTCTCTCAAAACATTCTTCCGTAATTGTCAGTGTTCCTCCCACGCAGGTAGAGCGATACCATCCGCTGACGGGCATTTGCGACATTTCATTCATGAACCACTGTTTGTATTCGTCCATGGTCATTTCTTCTTTGGATTTCTTAGATACGCTGTTGTCATATGTAAAACCAGAATAATTCGGCGGTTGGGAGACTACCATATCCCCCGCCCATGAAGATGAACCGTTTTTTTGAGCCGCATTCTTTTTTTCCGAAGCCCCCAGCGCCTTCTGGGCAAAATTTTTCGTACCTGCCGCTTTCTTTCTGCTGCATGCGTAGTCATATGGGTTCATCCCTATGCTGCTTAAATTAGTAATACTCATACCTGTCTCCTTTCCTGTAACGTAACAGTTCAGCCTTCGTCAGAACTGTTACCCTGCAACACCAGTGTTACACTGAACTTGATTTACTCTATATTGTTGCCTTCGTCTCCCCTGAAACCCACCTATAATCATTTAATTCTTTAGCAGACTTAATATTATGCTCCCCATCAATTTGGATTACCTCATCGCAAAAACCACGCGCCAGCTCCAGATTATGAACCGAGAACAAAACCATAGCTCCCTCGTCACGCCGCTCTGCCAATATTCCCTTTAATGTCGAGATACTCTCCGGATCAAGCCCGTTAAACGGTTCGTCCAAAATAAAATTCCCTGCCCCGGACAACAGAGCGGCGGCCATGTATATTTTCTGCTTCATCCCCAAAGAATAGTTCGCAATATATGCATCCAGCGCCCCATCGAGCTTAAAAGCCCCCATCAATCCTCTTTGCAGAATCTCCGCTTTCTCCGGTTTCTGCCGGTACAGTTGGATTATAAATCTCAAATACTCCCTTCCGGTAAGATTCAGAAACATCTCCTTGCTGTCCGGGACATAGAAGAGACGGTATTTTGATTCAAATATGCTGCTCTCAATATGATCAATCAAAACCTTCCCTGAATCCATGCATTCTGGCTGTGTAATCGCCCGAAGCAGCGTTGTTTTCCCAATCCCGTTCATCCCCACAAGGGCATAGATACGGCCGCTTTCCATCTGGCAGGATACCCTGTCAAAAATCTTCCGGCTGCCGTAGCTTTTAGACAATTCATGAATCTGTATCATAAAAATCTCCTTTGCAGAATTTCCAGTAACCGTACTCCCCCGCCGCCACTCCGGCGCCTGCCAGACAGGCGAATGGAAGAAGCGGAATAGGAACCCATTTCCCGCCGACCAGAATGATTTCCACGACTGTTAAACTTGCTGCCGTAATCAATACAATCACTTTACTTATGTTCCCATGGAGCAGTTCGTTCGTACTGTTTACGATCCTGGGCATTTTCAAATCAATACAGACTCCCAGCCACACACATACATAATTCATCGAAGTGCCATAAAACAGGAGCAGGAAGGTGTTCATAACCGGCGGCCTTTCAAAACCGATCAGGATAAACCAAAATAAAAGTACGGTAATCTCTCCCCACAGAAATCCCTGTATTGTTTTCCATAAAAACAGCCTTCGCCCGGAAATAGGAAGAAACGCATAGCAGGATTTATTGTCATCACTGGAATAGGCCGTACTGGAGATGGTGTTGACCGAACAACAGGACATCAGCAGAAACAGTTCTTCAACACAGGTTCCTTTAAGGCCAAACTGGCTGAAATTGTGTAACAGGAGTCTGGACAGGATTACCACTGTTATAATGTTCTTGATATTGGAGAAGAAAATCAGCTCCTTGTTTCTGGTAACGCGTTTCCACTCCAGCAGAAAATACGGGTGTTTAATATGAGATACTGATGGTTGTTTCTCTGTTTCTCTATGGCGGAAGCTCTGTACATTCAGATATCCCCGCACATACCAATGCTTAGCGGCAAGCTTAAGAACCGCCATTAAGACGGTCATGCCTGTCAATGCTGCGCCCCAGATCCAAAGGATACTCCGTAATTCATATCCCTGCATGGCGGCTGGACTTTGTCCGGTAATGTATCGCTTCAGAACTCCGGCACTGTCAGATAAAAATCCAGGTTTATGAAAACATGAAAAAACTGTATTTCCCGCAAGCCAGGCAAGTATTAGAAAAGAACCGTATTGAAATACAACAAAAGCATATCCCACGATATCACTGGCACAAAATCTGCTGATCAGGATCGAGAACAGGATAACTGCAATATCTAAAGCGACTGTCAGGATACAGCAGAATAGCATTGCCAAAGCCGCCTCTTTCCGGTGATGTGCTTCAAAGAGGAAAAACGGGTAAAGGAATGTGGCACAGATACCCGATTGCAGCAGGAAAACCCTCATTCCCACGACACTTAGTATCGTCCGTACCTCCACTGGATAACAAAGAATCGTTTGAATCCGGCGGTTCATGCACAACTGGTCCGGTAGCTGATAGATTCCCAAAAATGCACAGAACCAGGCCGACAGCAGCGATACCAGCACATAGCTGTTATCTGCTGCCGAAGCCGGAAGATAATGGTTCAGTATGTACCAGACTAAATATCCTATATAAGCACCTATGAAACATAGCGAAGCAACGACCACCGGATTCGCCTTATTATAAAATAAAATTTTGCATAAGATACGTTTCATAGGACAGCCTTTCCGAATACAGCCTTCACATCATATTTATATAGGAAACCATCATAGCTGCCAGAAGGATCACAAAGATGGCGCTGTTCATCTTAGACAGGCGGTTCTGCCGGATAAACAGCAGGTTTACAATCAATGCAATCACCGGGAACAGCCATACTCCCAGAACACTGGGAACCGGATAATAGGTTGTACCCGAATGCAGGATGGAAATCTGCTCCGGCAGGAAAAACAGCATAATGCCGGATAATACAAACATCAGCAGAATGATACCAAAATTTACAGCAGCCAGTTTTGCATTGTTTTCCGTAAAGTTTTCACCAAGAATGCTTTTTAATAGTCTCCGAATCATAATATACCCCTTTCTGGATTGCCACTGGATTGATTTATCTTATCAAGTGTAATCGCTCTTTACAAGGAGTAGTCCCTCTTTTGCAGACTGAGGGGCGGTTTTTGCATATGCCCTAAAACAAAATTAGGAAAATTAATCCGAGCTATAATTGTTTCTATCTTGCAGGCATCTGAAATCCATCAAGCGCTTTGTTCAGATAATCATTAAACGGCTTCATAATACGGAACAACCTCACCGTTTCCTCTATAAAAACCTCGGAATCATTCAGTGCCTCATCTGCCACCGGATACTTCAGATACCAGCTTTTAAACTTCAGGTATTCTGCCTGCGGATGCTCCTTATCATACCCGGCAGGAACATTTTTCAGCGCCGTACCCTGTACCGCAAAATATTTTAGGAACTCAGGAGAATGAATGATTTCTCCAAACTCGTCTCCATGCTCTGCAATATAATCCCGGATCATAACAGTCGCATCCCTGAACATATTCGTAGACAATCCGCCCCTTAGAAAAGACTGTCCGCCCGGCCTGATCATGAGGTAATATCCCACTGGAACAGGCCGCTTTCCCTGAACAGAAATATGCGCACGTAAGGATGGGTTAAACGGTGACCTATCAGGGCCAAACCGGGGATACCGAACTAGCTTGAAAATACAGTCTTCCGCCTGGTTATGCAGAATAGTACTGTCAAATTCCCCGATACGGAAAATGGGCGTCCGCACCAGTTCCTCAAACTGTGTGCAGGCCGCTTCACTTTCCACTTTATGTGCATGATATCATTCCCGGTTATTATTTTCACTTAAATCATCAAGATATTTTAAGACCAGTCCCATATCCATTGTCCGTATCTCCCCCCCAGATTGTCCGAAAATTGCATTAATCTAACAATCAAATTTGAATTTTTGCACTAAAAAATCAGGTATTCCCAGATCCTCTCACGAATCTTTTACCTGACCTTGAAAACTGAATAAAATACACAATTTTTATGCTGCTTCTCTTCCTACTTTTTCCATCAATTCCTCAAATCGAAACATATTTTCTGCTCTTGACAGGTTATATCCTGTTGCAAAGAGCGCAAATTCCCCATCCACTTTCCTCTTGCCTTTTAGCAGAAAGTAGCTTGCTCCCATTGCTCGTTTTATTGTTCCAAACGGATGCTCTGAGGTACATTTCCTCAGTTCCATTTTCTCCCTGCCTGGTCGGAATTTTATTCGTACCACCTTCTTCTTTTCAAAATGCCACTTCTCCTTTTTCCCTTTCTTTGGTTCTTTCCCAGGACCTTCTGGTCCTTCCGGCCCTTCCGGATTCCACCATGCTGCTTTCTTCTCCAGCGTATCTTTGTTGAAATCTATTTCTTTCCATTGTCCTTTCCCACTTATACATCGATTTCTATATGGACATTTCCGACATGCTGTTTTATTCGCGTATCTCGTGTCTCCGTTTTTCTTAACACTTTTATGCCGAAGTACCGCTCCTCCTGGACAATGTACTTTATCACGCTCCGGATCCCGTACATAAAATCCTTCCCCTGCACGCTCCTTCATCTCTTCCTCTGTTGCATACGGCTCTGCCATTTCTGCCGGTTCGTCGACTACTTTCTTCTTTGTCTCTACTACTTCTATTTTCTCTATTACTTCTTCATACACGTCTGGCACAATTCCATTATGCAGGCACTTTTTTATCTCTTCTGTTGATTTGCTCGATTTGTCACATCCCTTTTCCTCATACTCTATTTCCAACTCATATGTCTCCTGCCCGTCTGGCAATATCACATTCGGAATGATCCCTTTTTCAAGACATTCTATCATATCTTCCGGCTGTTGGTACCCTTTGTCTGCCAGCGCTTCTATGATCTCATCCCCCGCACCCTTTTTTATCTCTTCCATTGTTGATGCCATGAGTCCATGGTCCGTATTCCGGTTTGTCATCTGGTAATCCATCATCAAATGCGTCTCTGTATCTACTGCGGTCTGAACATTATATGCTGTATCCATCCCATTTTTATTTTTCATCAATCGGCAATCCGGATCTGTTAATGATATTTGTGTCAAGTTATGTTTGATCATCAAATCCCTATAAAATTTGTATTGATCTAAACGCTTCTGCGCCTCCTCTAATTTCTTCTCAAGCTCCTCTTTGGTAAGACTTCCGTTTCCCGTTTCTTCATTTTCATCTGCTATTTCTATCTGACGTAAATATTCCTCTGTATGGTCTTCTAACCATTTGATACGGTCATCCAGTTTCATGGCCGTAAAGTTTCTGTCTTTTGAATTCCATGCCTTAAATTTACTCCCATCAATCGACACATAACCGGTATCCAGATCTACCGATATCCGTTTTGTAAATTCCTTGAATACTTTTTTCATACAGGCAATATTGTCTTTTCTAAAATCAGAAATCGTCCGAAAATCCGGTTGCAATCCATCCATCAGCCATATCACTTCAAGATTTGTTTTACATGCTGCTTCCAGCTTTCTTGATGAACGGATCCCTCTTCGGTAACCGTACAAATACAGCTTCATTAAATTGGATGGCGGATAGCATCCTCTTCCTCCTGCATTCGCTTCTGCCCTTTGAAATCCCATTTTCATGAGATCAACATGATCAACAAAAAAGTCAATGATCCGTGCAATGCTTTCCGGCTCTACAAGACTATCAAATGATGTGATCATAACTTGATTTCTGTCTATTTTCTTCTTTATATATGGCATGGGACTTTCTCCTAAAGTAATCAATTTTTATATTTCTATTTTATCACATTTGAGAGAAAAATTCTTCTATTAGGAGATAATTTGTGTACTTTATTCAGTTTTCAAGGTACATTATTTTTATGAAAATCACTCGCTTAATTTGCGAATGCATCTACCTATTAGATTAATTCATCAACTTATTGGTTTTCGGACAGTCTCCCCCCCTTATTTCTTTACAGCTCTTTAATCGAAAAGAACATATATCCCTCTCCAGTCTGCGGGCAGCCATCTTTCTTATTCCTACGATTTTGTTCCCCCTATAGTTCATTAATCGTATCCGTAATCGCCATATTTCGAATCCGTTTTGTAGGAGCGTATACTGCCACGGCCGCACAGGTCACCACAAACACAGCAATAACACACAGCATTGTCACCGGCGGATGCCATACCATTCCGAAATACCGTGTGATCAGCAGAGTATGCAGGAAATAGCTGAGTGGAAGTCCGATTCCGCAGCCAGCCACGAGACCGGATACGGCATAGGTAAATGCTTCCGCCGTTATCATCCTGGTAAGCTGATCGCTGTCCATGCCCACTGCCCGCATGGCGCCATATTGTTTCGTCCTCGCCGCCACACTGATAGAAATGCTGTTAATGATATAGAACAAGGTAACCATTCCTATAATTGCCAGAAATCCATAGACGCCCACCTTTACAGTAAGATAAGTGGTATTACTTCCCTTATTGCTTTCTCTTCCATCTAAAAACATCACATCGCTATCGGCAAGCTTACTGATCTGCCGTACTGTCTCGTCATCCGCATCGCCGCCAAGCTGCACGCCGACCATTGTAAGTCCCTGCTCTCCGGTCAGTCTTTCAAAAGTTTCCTGAGAACAGATGACAAGCAGTTCACTTGGAAACAGGGCTCCCGTGACAGAACAGGTGATCGTAACCTCTTTTCCTTCAATCTGAACCGTATCTCCTACCTTCAGAGGATTATCTTTATTATAAACGGTCATAACCATATCGCTGTCTCCATAAATATCAGACAAATTTCCTTCCACCACCTCATCTTTTACGCTTTCAAATAAAAACTCATCGTAGGACTCCAGATTAATATGGTCGATTCCCTGCCGCGAAGAAACAGCCGGAACATTGTCCAGATAGGCGGTTCCGAAGGCGCTCTTAACACCGGGAATCCCCAGCGCCTTCTCTTTTACATCCTGTTCAAGTACCAGCGCATTGGCATAACCGTTCAGGGTAATATCCGGCTGCCAGGATTTCAGCGTCGGCATCAGCCCCTTTGCAAAATCCATACCAATCGAGAAACATAGAATCAGAATAATCGTAAGTGCAAAAGATGCCGTCATCAGAAACCAGTTCTTTTTAGAAGCGGTTGCATGATGAATACCCAGCGTCCTTTCTACTCTTCCAACTTCCCGTTTGATCGCACGCCGCCTCGCCGGGACGGTTTCTGAATTACCGGAAACCGCTGCAACAGGGGAAACCTTAGCCGCTCTCTTTGCAGGTGACTGCGCCGCTAACAAAACAGTAACAACACCGACCAATACGCCGCTCAGCAATCCGACAGGACTTATGGCAAATACCTGCATGGCGGCAAATTCTCCTCCGATACCATAGCGCAGGTACGCGCATATCCCCCAACTGACCAGTGTGCCTGAGATGACTCCCGCAGGTACAGCCGTCTTGCACCAGTTCAGGGCTTCCAGCCGCACAAACTGAATGATCTGCCGGCGGCTTGCTCCAACACAGCGCATCATGCCAAAGAATTTTGTCCGCTGAGATATATTACTATTCAGGCTTCCGGATATCATCAATACTCCTGCCAATAATACCATGACAAACAACACTGCTGCGATTCCATATATATTTTGTATAGATTTATTCTTGCTTTGCCCTGACAGTCCCATCGTAGCAGTATTGTCAGAAATATCCTCATCTGCCAGTCCATATTGCTCCCTGATCTCTGCGGCAGTATCGGAAGACGCCTTCTGAAACTGCACATAGCAGGATGGATGTTCTCCCACTGTATTTGCCTCCATGATTGCATGATACGCCTCTCTTGTCATGTACACGGCAGCCAGATACGTCTGCCCCCTATAATATTCTTTATCATCGGAGCCAAAGCCAGATACCGTAAAAACCGTATCCCCGGCAGGCGTATGCACCGTCACCTGGTCGCCGGCCTGTACGTCCAAAGCAAGCTTTGCATTGCTGCTTAACATCACTTCATTATCGTTCTGCGGAACACTTCCCTCTTCAAGCGCATTGACAAGCTGAGTGATATAGGTGTCGTCCACGCCGTACAAGGCGGCTTTCTTTTCGCCGATATAATAGGGCTGATCCGCATCCACATTAAAGAAATCACACCAACCGATGGCCGCGACATCTGAACGCTGCGCGATTTTTTCTGCAGTCTCCTGTGAAATACCGTTGACCCGGATATGCCAGTTTCCGTGTTTCTCCTGCAGGGATTCGCTGTTTGTCCGGACAAACATATCAGCCACACTGAAAATAGCCGTAACAAGAAACACTGAGATGATAATACACAGAAGTGTCATACGATTCTGCCGCCTGTGTACACGTGCAGAGATCGGAATCAGGCTGAGATAACTTTTCATTCCCTGTCTCCTTTCCATTCCGGTCCGTGCATAACAGACGTCCCCCGGACGTCTTGCACCCTCCCAAAATCTGTCATTTCTCCGTCCGATACCTGTAAAATACGATCCGCTGTCTGTGCTATGCCCTTGCTGTGGGTGATCATGATGATCGTCTGTTCATATTTTTTTGAAGCTTCTTTTAAGAGTCCGATAACCTCCCTGCTGTTCTGCGTATCCAGGTTCCCGGTTGGTTCGTCCGCCAGGATGAGAGCGGGACGGGTAATCAGCGCCCGTCCGATTGCCACTCTCTGCTGCTGACCGCCTGAGAGCTGGCTCGGCAGGTGATGCCGGCGTTCCGTAAGATTCAATACTGCCAGCAACTCCTCTAGGTATCTCTGGTTTGGCTTCTGGTAGTCGAGCAGTACCGGAAAGATGATATTCTGTTCCACCGTCAGCTCCGGAATCAGATTAAAACTCTGGAAAATAAACCCGATATTCCTGCGCCGAAAGACGGTAAGGCCTTTCTCCTTCATCGCGAAGATATCCTTACTGCCGATATATATTTTGCCAAAGGAAGGCGTATCTAACGCGCCGACCATATTAAGAAGGGTACTCTTTCCGGAACCGGACTCCCCGACGACTGCCACAAATTCTCCTTTCGGCACCGAAAAACTAACTTTCTTCAGGGCATGTACAGCGGTATCGCCCTCTCCATAGACTTTAGAAATTGATTTTACTTCCAATAAATTCACAGATACAACACCTCTTTCTTCATATAAAAATTCGTACATCGAAAATGAATCCGGAAGTTCACTTTCCATGTACGAAAATCATAGCACGCAAATCCTACTGTAGTATTGCAATAATCCTACAATTTTGCAGGATTCTGCCTTGCGGTGTTGTCTGGTTCAATCTCGGCGGCTTTGGGATTGTTTTTGCCGATTTTCTTGGTGGGAAGATAAACGCTGTTCTTATCAAATACCTTTTGAGCTGTTCTTCACATCACCCCTACTCACCGGAAATAAACCCTGATGAAATGCTTAAACCACAGTTTAAAACAGAACATACACAGCGGAATAATTCCGCATACAAGGGAGCAAATTCGTAATAAAGCAGAAGATTTATACATAGATTACAGAAATGCGAAGATAAAGTATCCTGCTATTTTCGGCATCAAAAGCTAAAATACATTGAAAAGTACGGCTATTAAAAATGTCGATTTTTAATAGCCGTAGTAATATATCTGAAAATTCTTCCGATTTTGATTCAAGCAATCCATGTGTAGTGTCTTTCATAATAAACATCTGCTTGTACGGAGCGTTTATTTCGTCAAAATATTTCTGTGCAAGGCTAAAGTTCGTCTGATAATCCCTATCTCCGTTTATATTATAAAATGGCACTTTATAGTCAGTTTTGCCAAGTAATGAAAATTTTTCAAATTCCTTTGAGCCTAAAAACTCCAAATACACGCTGTAATCCGAAGTGATGTTATTGTAAATATCTCCAAGTGAGTAATATGGATTAAATACAACTGCTGCAATTATGTTATAATCCGTCGGGATATTCAAGAACAAGGTTACATCCGAAATATGTTCCCCAAGAATAACCAAGCAAGGTTATCTTATCCTTACCAAGATAGCCTAATAGATATTTTTGGGTTTTTCTACAACGATTGATGAACCTTTTGATTTATCGCCATTCAGCCACTGCCATTGTTCTGACAGTTCTATTCTACCATCACTTAAAATCTGTGGTACACTGTGACATTTCCCAATTCTTATCTGGTCGCTCAAATTAATATGCTGATAATAAAAATCTATTTCTCCATTCAAAGCAACCGTTCCAACTATACTTCCTTTTTTTATTTCTCCGCCATAGTAATCCGCCCATAAAATATTCTCATTTTGATGATATAAAAAAAGCGTTTGATTATCCACTTCACCATTTTCAGTATTCATCTTTGGTATAAAGCATTTTCCATCATAAAAAATATCTGTATTAGGAACTGTTATACGTTTCTCCATTACTTCATAAGCCAACCTAGCATTTCCATTGATAAATAATTCTTTATGCTTTAAAGTTTTATATCCCCTATGCTCATAAAAACAGGCTGCTGCAAGCGAAGCATCTAAGTAAATAATGGTGTTATTAAGAGATATTTCTCTTTCAAGACATTGCATAATATAACTGCCATAACCATTTTTCTGAAACTCAGAAACAACAAACAGTCTTGATATATGATTTTCCTTGCAACTGCCTGTTCCCACTAAACAATCACCTGATAACAAAACTCTAACAAAACCATGTTCTATATCTGTGGCAATGTTTTCCTTTGAATGAAGCCCGCGAAAAAATTCAACTACTCCTTGAGGGTAATATAAAGGATAAATAGCGTTAATCGTGTTCTGTACTAATTGATAAATTTGTTCAATGTTTTCTTTTTTTGCTATTTCGTATTGCACTAACACACCTCCATTAGCCAATCTTGTCCATGCATAGCTTAACTTGCAAATTCTTATAATTTATTAATCTTTCCCTTGTAGAAAGATATGGATAAACCTTTTTAGCTGTGGGACACCGTATTCCGATTTTTTCATCCTATCCCTCCTATAGCGCTGCCAAGAATAAATTCCGGAGAACTATCTTCTCCTCATTCCTGTATGTTCAGGAGGAAATACCCCGCCATTTTCTATTCCAAGGCACTCAAATTCAAAATAGTATTATTATCTCCCATTCTTATCTCCTCTCTTTATACATCAAAATCTTCTGACTTAAAGTTGAAGTAATAACTCCACGGAAAAAGCGTTTGTCAAAAAATAAACACTGGCATTTGAATTTTCCCGATATTGCGCTACTCTCATCGAAGATGTATGGGTTGTAAACCAGAATTCTTTTATTCCCACTCGTTTTCTTGGTGGCAGCATCGCTTTCATGTTTGGAAAAATTTCTACCCACGGATTAACCATAATGTTTCTCCTGTTATGTCTGTGCTCATCTTGTTATCGTGTTACTCCCCGTCAGAAAGTATCTATTTATCAAAATATCTTTCATAGCGGTATTGTTCAACAACTGTATCTCCCTATATTGTTATTGCTTGATAGGGACAGGAACTGATACATCGGCAACACATAGTACAACGACTTCCTGCGGTCGCCTTACTGTTTTTTATGACGAGATTTTCCATAGGACATAGACTGACACAGAGTCCACACCCTGTACAGGCTTTGCTGATTTTCAGCTTATCAGAATAATCCTTTGTTTTTCCATAATACATGTTGTGCCAATAAATTTGTTCTCTGCATCATTCCACTGTTTGAATACGACTATTTCCGCATCAGCTCCAAAGCCGCTGTACTCAGACACCATGAGATATTTCGCATCAGCAATGATCCCATAGCACCTGTCGCTGTCCTTTTTATGCAGCTGATTTCCCAGATAAATCTTGTTGTCATCCCAAAACTTTACGATCTGTCCATTAGGAAGAGCATATTCAATGTTGGTAAAGGAACCTTTCAGCGCATTCAGCTCCAAAGGGATACCCTCCTGTTGCCGCACATCCGTTACAAGCGCCGCTTAATTCACAGTTCGTACAGTCAATTCCGCAGATAGATTTCATTCTGTTTTCCTCCGCAAATTCTCTTTTTTACAACTTCCTTATCGGGAAAAACATTCTTGACTCCTGCTGCTCTTTTTTAGGGTCGAAATTTTCCGGCAGTCTTTTTTCCATATTTAAGATACCAAAAAGGGCTGTTTGGGCTTTGCTTTCATCAATGTCATACAATTCCTTCTCTCTTTCCAATAATCCCTATAACAGCCTTCGCATACCACGTTAATCCAGCCCATATTCTTTGACTTCGCCTTCCGCTCTTTCATGGGACATAGAAAACTTTTTGACAATCTTATCTACTGCATCCGCAAAAGACAGGCCAAATTCCTGACATATTTCCACTGTTGCCCCATAATTATCCACCAGTGAAGCAGGGTGGAATTATCAATGGAATAGTTAATAAAAAAATTGTTCCCAAAGCAACTAATTTCCTTTCAATACACTTAAACACTGCAACTATTATCCACAAGAAGTAACCGCCAAATAATGATGCGGTCAAATATAAAATTATCCCAGCCCTTTGCGAGTTGGAGTAATTCACATGCGATTTTTGAAAGATTGGAATTTTTCAGTCCAGTGTGCACGCTCTGCGAGCTGGTCATCGGTCATCTCTTTCGTTGGTCGATGATCCATCAGAAATTTCAGATATCCGTAAATGTTCAGATCGTGCGCCTTTGCCATCTCAACCATTGTATAGACTACAGCACTGGCATTGGCTCCTT
>OFGG01000671.1_pt1 | contig 27294 bp, 30 predicted proteins | sample 1521701 | NCBI WGS metagenome assembly OFGG01 (sample SAMEA3504081, study PRJEB24116) | mouse gut metagenome | biome: mouse gut; feature: mouse-associated habitat; material: faeces | place: Denmark | collected 2011
ATTCATTATTGATATCATCACAATAACCGCAATTTGTACACATATCATTCGGAACATTGATCGCAAAATAGGGAATATCCTTATCCATCGCATAATTAACAATCGTTTCAAGTGCATCTAAATTGTTTTTCACACTTCCTTCAAGTTCAACATATGTTATACATCCTGCACTGCTATAACCAGTAAGTTGTGACTCAATGTCAATCTTTTCTGTTGGTGTCATTTTAATCCATACAGGAACATGTATTGAATTTGTAAAAAACTTTTTATCAGATACGTTTGGAATTTCACCATACTTTTCTTGAAATTTTTTCATTGCTGTAAAACTTAAATTTTCAGCAGGGGTATAGTATACGCCAAAATTTAGTTTGTATTGTTTCTTAAATTCAGCGCACCTATCCTTATATAGCTGTTCTATTTGCTTTGCTAATTTCATACCTTTCCTTGTTGTATGGTCGTATCCAATCAAAATCTGAAGTGTTTCTGCTAATCCCAATTGTCCAATTGCAAGTGTCCCATGTTTTAAAGCTGAACGAATATCTTGTCCATCATATCCTTCCATAACTCCATTTTCATACATAAATTTAGCTGAATCAGGGGATTGACTACAAATCCATTCAAATCTTTCAAGAAGCATATCTTTTGCTTCATGAATTTTCTTATCTAACAACTCCATAAAATCTTCAATCAAAAGATTTTCTTCATAGTTAATTCCCAAATCATTAACTATTTTATTTTTACATTTCATGGCAAGTGTTGGCATAATAATTGTTACAGGACAAATATTCCCTCTTCCATCTTTTAATTGTCCAAATCCATTAATATCCCACCCATTTGCAGTTCTACAGTTATAACTATAAATTCCGCTAACTTCAAAATAATCACTCTCAGTTTCTACATCATAGCTATATTCCAACATATTATTGATTGGCGTAATATTGTTCACTTCAGACGAAAAAAAACAATAGTCCGTTTTATTTTCAACATAATTAGCAAGTTTTTTCTTAGAAACAATGAATTTTAACAAATCAGCACTAGGAGCAAATTCTATCCTGTATCTAATTGCATTTGGTTTCTTCTTTGAGTAATGATTCTGATATACTGCACAAGGCATTCCTAATGCCTGTGCCAATGCCATTTGCTGTAATGCTAATTCTTTATTTGTCGATCCAATCTGTACCACAGAGCCATTATGGGTAATCGGGTTTATATATCCGTCCGCATCAATCATACCTGCCAAAAAACTTAATTTGGCATTATAGTTCCATGAAAATACTTCATTTGGAATATGTCTTCTTGCTTTTGTGAGTCCCTCATATTTTGTTGACAAATAATCAATAATATCTGTAACGTTTCCTATAGAATATAAATCTTTATAATTTCCTTTCGTTCCTCTATGTCTTTCTAATACTTCTACATCACTATTGAAACATTCCTTCATCCGTTCAATATAAGCAGTTTCTATGTCATTTTCACTATCAAATGCAATAGATGAAGATAAATGTCCGTCATAACATCCGTCACATAAAATAAATCCTAATAGCCACGCCTTGTGTTCATCAACAACTAAATTCTCTTCACAATATTGAGAAGGATTTATATTTACAATATCACGCTCTTTTAGGTGATCTGCCCTGACTCTTCCCCGATTTGTATAGAATGGATGATCCATTGTGCAAATTAGCGAACGTCCATGTGACATTTTTACATTCAACCACTCAGAACTTTTATTTCTGATAATTCTTTTAACGCTCACAAACCCTCTTTTGGTATCATATATTTTTACTCCATCTACATCTAAGTACAAATTTTCACTATTTCCATTGATTTGCTGCTTACTAATAAAATAATCAGAAAGACGGCTCCACATTCTTTTGAATGATTCAACATATAAATCGCCTTTAAATTTATATGTAATTATCTCATTTCCCTCAACACATCCCATAGTGCTAAAATATGTTTTGGGGTCACTCTTGTCATACCCCTCATTTCCAGACCAGTCTACATTTGCATAGTTAGGATATAATCTCTGTGCCGTAGATTTAAGTGCCAGTCTAAATAAATCATAATTTGGATCTCCTGGCTTCCTATTCACACCTTTCATACATTGAAAAATTCCACAAGGGAAAATGCTTGTCTTATGTAGTCTGCCAATTCCATTAATCGAAACTTCCAATAACGCTTTTGTAACCATTCTACCTTCTGGCTCTGTACAAGTACCATAATTAATCGAAGTAAATGGTAATTGGTTCCCTGATCGGCTCTGTAGAGTGTTTAAATTATGGTAGAGTCCTTCAGCTGCTTGATAGACTTCTTTTTCTGTCATATCCATTGCGTAATCATATACTTCTTGTGGAATATAAAAATCTTCTATAAAATAGTTTGACCAGTCAGAATTTTCTATTCCTACATCACAATTTTCTCTGATTTCTCTGAAATGCTCATTATATACTTTATAATCACTAGCCTTACCCATATACATAAGACCGTCTTTAAGATGTTTGTAGAAACTTTTTCTTACATATGGGATCATAGTCCAATCAAGATGAGTAGCTGATACCCCTCCAAACTGTTGTAAAGATTGCAATTGGAATATAACTGCTACCAACTGAAATGCTGTACTTACTGACTGTGCTGGTCTTACATCGGTTTGTCTTGTATTAAAACCTTCAGCTAGCAACTTATCAAATGGGACAGATAAACAATTATGGCAGCCTACAGCATAGCTATTCAAATCATGGATATAAATTTCATTATTCAAATGATTATTTCGAGACATTTCCGACATACAATTGTCTAATGCATATTTCTTTAGAACTGTATCGCTTGCCTCACCCACTCGCCCTCCAAAAGATTTTTCATCTACATTTGCATTTTGATTTTGAACATTATTAGCGTTCAATTTTTCAGATATATCTTTCATCAATTGAGTATTTTTCTCTCGGATTGCAGTTCTGTTATTCCTGTATATAATATATTTTCTTGCCACATCTTTACGGTTGCTTGCCATCAGCTTTTCTTCAACCTGATCCTGAATCTCTTCCACTGTCATACTCTTATTCAGAGATTCTATGTAGTTAGCAATATCTCTAGCTTTTTCTTTTGCATAAGCTGTTTCTTCACCATCAACATCAAAAAATGCTTTTAGCACAGCCATCTTAATTTTTTCTTTATCAAATTTTACTCTACGTCCGTCTCTTTTTGTTACGTTCAATTACATTCCTCCAAATTTTTAATCTTCTCATATATTTTTTGTGTATCACTTTTCAAACATTTGAATGAATTGTATCTTTTTTCTAACAAACCACAATCAGAACATTTCCTAGTCAACTTATTTTGAGTAAAACAATTTTCGTTTATAATTTGATAATAAATTTTATAATTTTTACAATATGCAATCTCGGACATACATCCTATACTTGATTGATATTCGCCAAACACCCACATTTCATCACATTTTTCTAATAACCACAAACACATATCCAACCCTTGTTGATATGAAACATCATGGTAAGCAAATGAAAATGAATGGACAGGAGATATGAATAGAAAATTGGGATATATTTTTTGCAATTCTATGATAAGATTCCCTATCAATCTTTGATTATTACTATCTCCTCCATAAGGATGGGAGATATAAATTACACTTTGATACTTCATAATCACCTCATTACTTTATAAAAAATTTCTGCCGCCATTTTAGCAACAGTGTTACGTTTCATAACATAAATATCTGACTGTGCTTCAACCTCTGAAAATGCTTTGTAATCATATATGATGCGTTTTAATGCATTGCAAACCCCATCTCCTCTCTTCATCATTCTGTATAATCTAATAATCCAACCAACTTTTAAATACACTACTTTAATCTGTTTTTCTCCATTATAATGATTTCGAAATGACTTTAGTCCATTTGGATCAATTACATAAATATCAGCTTCTTCACATTGCTCTTTTGTGGCACAATAATAATTTCCATGGTAATATGTTGTTGCAACTTTATTTTGCAACATAACATAATCTTCGTATGAAATAAAAATATGACCATCTTTTTCATTGATCCTTGGAGGGCGGGTTGTATAGCTATTCAGCATTTTCATTCCATAATTGTGTTCAAGAAATTTAGACAGATATGTTTTGCCTGATCCAGATTTTCCAACAATCAAAACCAATGGTTTAGCCATAAATTTTTTCCATCCTTTCATAAAATTCTTTATTGTACAATGCATACCGTTCCTGAATATTCAAAAGATTTTCTTTTGAATGTTTTTGTACAAACCTAGACCAGAAACCGCATTCCTTAAATTCTGGACAGCCACACCTATAAATACAATGAGGAACTAATACATCTGCCTCAAGTGGATTTGTTTTATGTAGTGTATATTTGAAATTCTCCCCATATGCTCTTGCTTCTGGCGTGGCAGTATTACAGAGCCTTTTTCTCCATGCATCAATCAAATTTTGCATATTTGCATATCCATCAAAGGTAACAGGTGCTTCCTGCGGCTTCTTTCCCCTTGGTACGAAATCCTTCAGCCTATCGTCACGCTGTGTACTAATGAATTTCTCAAACTTGTGTCTTGACCATTCGGTTGATACCCAATACGGCATAGGTTTCCATGTCCAGTCAAATTCTATCAAGCGAATCGGGGAATGCTCAGAAATCAGTAACTGCATCTTAAATCGGTCTGTTGCTTCATTTTCTGTAAAATCTTTATTATCTGTTGTTCTGCAATGATTCTTCACTCTTTTCCAGTCATCAGAAATCCAGTTAAATACTGTTGTGATACTTTTTTCTTCCACATTTATCCTCCTTCATTTTACTACCCATACATCAATATCTTTCTGTCTGCCAAATTGATATGCTTCTGCTGTTGTTTCTACAAACACATCAATTTTATTACCCTTTATTGCACCTCCTGTATCTTCTGCACATCTTATTCCAAATCCGTCTATTTCAATGAATGTTCCATAAGGGATAACCGAAGGATCAACCGCAACAGTCCGTCCAACAGTAGGCATCACTCCTGTTGCAGTAGGTGAATTAGGGAATTGTTCTTTAGAATAGAATGTTAATTCAAATTTTCCGAGATGTTCTTTATTGATTTGCAAAACGATTTCTTTAACATCGCTGTTGTTGATTTGGCTTATTACAGATTTGTCAAATGTATATGTCGAATCAATTTTTGCCTCCGTGTAAAATACATTTGATGTTAAAAATGCTGAAAAAATAATTGTTGCTAAAATGATGAATGATACACCTCCATTTAGTTATAACTTGGTTCATTCTTGTCAAATCTTACAGTTTCAAACACTGGAAACTGAATTGATACCCCACCGTCTTTATTTTTGGTTTCTTCTTTATATTTTACAGTAATAATTTTACCAATTACCTTTTCTGGATGCTGCCAAATTCGTTTTCTATCATCATCAGAGAAACCGCTGCCTACCTTAACTTTGTTACCCTTATAATCACACACTAATGCTCCTAGTGTTCCCTTATTGCGTCCAGAGCCTTCTTCAATACCAGTACATTTAATATCACATGAGAAGAATTTCTTTACTTTTATCAAAGACTTAGTTCTCTTACATTCATAAGGAGAATCTAAGTTGATAATAATACCTTCCCAATCGTTTTCTTCAGCATATTCTAGCCACTTCCAAATTTCTGAATGATCGTTTCCTTCATAACACATTTGTACAAGTTCTATATTATCTTTTAAAGATAGCCTGAGCATTTCTTTTTTTAAATTTTCTAAGTAAAAATCTTTTCGTTGTTTATATGTAAAATCAGATTTTCTTAACCAAAACTGCTCTAATGGGAACATGTCAAAAACCACAAGTTTTAACTTTGTTTTATCATTTTCTTTGCTCATAGCAATTCCTGTACCTTTTTGAAATGCTTCTGAATCAGACAATCCTTCTGTATTTTTATATATAAGTTCTCCATCTACAAACATGTTCTTCCCTACAAGTTTTTGTAAGTCATTGATAATATGATCCAGACCTGTATATGCCTTCCCCTGTCTGGTCATACACTTATCACCAATAAATGCACAGCGAGTTCCATTTAGTTTTCTGGATATAGAAATCCATTCATTCCCTTTTAATTTTACTTTATCAATCGGGGTTCCAAGCATAACATCAAAAGTAGGTATTAGCCCAGGAATACATTTATTCACTAATTTTGCGTCAGCTCCAAGTTTAATACTTTTTGTAATCATTCCTTTGACAAACTTTTTTATATCTTCATCAAAATCATAACACCATGCCTTTGCTTGAATAATGTCATCTTCTCGACCAGTATTATGCTGCTTAATATAATTTAGCAGTTCTTTAAATTCTTGATTAACATCATTATGCATCAAGTCCAGTGTTATAACTTTGACAGAATCATATTTCTTTTCTGCGATACCAGTTGTAACATTCCCATCCAATAAAAACTTTAAGCATTCCTTAAATAGCTCATTATCTTTGTTATTAATAACAATTTCTTTTTTCTCATTCAAACTACTCGTTTCCTGAATTTGTTTAAATAATTTAATTACTTCTATCAATCACATTCTCCTTCCTTGAAACACACATTTAATCGTCAAATTCTATTTCATATCCTAATTCTCTTGCGATTTTTGCCCATTTTAACAAAAGTTCTTTTCTATTTTCTGGTTTACTTTCCTCTATCAATTTAAAAATTTCTTGTAACCATATATCAGTTGGCATTAACATTATCTCCCTTCAAACATACAAATGATATTTTCTATCTATCTGATCAATAATTTCTGAATCCATAGGTTTAAACCAAATCACTGTTAAAGTCCTACCATCTTCTTCAGGTTCTAATTCTGTATGACTATTATTTCTAATCATCCAAGATAAAAATGCCATACTGCCATGTGACACTTGTGCTGCTAATTTCCCTGGACTCATATTTAAATCTTTTCTGGCAATAATTATCTGTTTATACATCTATTCCACCGTTAAAATTGCGATTTCAATACTTTAACCACCTATCCCCGTTGCCTTCTTTAATATCTTTCATCTCATTTACACTAATCCCCACAGTTGTTCTTTTGCCCAAATTAGTTCCATCGGTAGGTTGATATCTTGCTCCTTCTTTTTGTGGATACATAAATTCAATCATCGCAAAGTTAGCAACATCAGCAAGAAATTCTGTATTTCCTGTTTCTTCATATTCTCTCAATTTTGCCTTTAATGATGGTATTGATTGTAGTCCAGCAACCACTTCATAATTTTGTCTAACATCTCCAAATTTGTAAAAACTTGTCACCATCATTTTCTTTCTGATCTCATCAAACTTTTCACTATACTGAGTTTTTAAAAGTTCATCCTGAAACATATTAATTTACCTCATTTTAAAAGACTTGTTTCATTACCTCATTATTTATCAAAATCTACATTATTCAAAATTTGATATAACTCCCTAATAACTTTTGCATCATATAAAGCATTGTGCTTTTCACCACTAACTGTGTTATCCTTCCACCTATCCCATAATATCTGTTCTCTTGATTTATCAAATGCTTCAGATTGACTAATTCTATAATGTCTTGCAATATCTTGATTTATATCGTAGCGACTTGCGCTTACATTTTTAGGCAAGTCAAACGCTGTTCCAAACAAATCAATTAATAGAACCATATCATAATGACATACATCAGACACCAACTCTACTTGATCAAATTGTTTAAACCAATTACCAAGAGCCAATGCGATATCATCCTTTGTTCCAATATGATAATTAGGAATATATTTTCTGTCATCTTCACTTTTGGATTTATAAAGATTTGCAATAACATTTTCTTCTATCCAATTCCAATTATCTACATCTAGCAGTGTTCTTTTATAATCTGTCAACTCTGCATAAAAGCATCTTCTATCTTCTGAAATTAACCCAATGCTAATTAATGTTGTATCTTTATGTAACCCTGTAAATTCTGTATCAAAAAATATTTTCATTAGTTAGTTTTATACCTTACCTTTCCACACTTTTTACATTCACAATAATATAACTTAACCATTCCTCCGTTAATCATGTGAAGATAAGTGTATTTATAATCATGTTTGCAGAATAGTCTTTTAATAAATTTCTTCATTGTTCATTTTCTCCTTTGAAAGCGTGGATTTATCGTGTTATTTTCCATCCAATTTCTTTCATCTTCTTAATACATAATTTAGCTTCATACATTGTTAAACCAACACCTGTATTGCCAATTCCTTTTTTGTCCATAAGAGTTTTATCATATGACTGGATTAGATGTTTTCCGTTCTCTTTATGTAATAAATGTAAAGTTTGTTTATAATTATGTTTAGTATTTTCTCTCTCATAAATCACACCATAATTATTTTGTTCTACTTTTGCAAATCCAATTTCTTCAAATTTTTCATCAATACTCTTAAATAATTTCATTTATCTTCTCCTTATAATCATTCAAATTAACTTCTTCCATAGAAACAACTTTGAACCATCCTAGATTCAAACCAATCTTCTGATGAAATTCAAACATCAATTCAGATAACTTATCCTCCAGCCATTTTCTTTCTTCGTCTGTTACACCATCATAAATGTATGTATCACATCCAGAATCGTCACAATATGCTTCATCTAACTCCTCCATAATTCTATCTGGATCAGGATCAGTTCTTAGCGGAACAAGTTCACATTCACCAAGATAAATTATTGGATTATCTGTAGATAAACTTCTTTCAATCAATTTTCTACATCCTAAAGCATCCTGTATTGCTTCTTCTTTTGTATCAAATGTACCATGTGTCCAATTTTCATCATTTGTTTTGTTCCATGACCAAAGCATTTATTTGTTCTCCTTATCTGGTAGACACATCCATCCTGCCACCCCAATACCACTCATAAATCCAAAAGTAAAACATGAAATATGAGTCACAAGTGATAATACTAAAAATACCACACCAACAAGCAGACAAAATTTCTTATCAATATTCTTAATGCTACTTAACATATAAATTCTCTCCTTAAAACGAGCGTTTCATCGTCTTGTATTCCATGCTTCTACAAATTCGTTCCAATCATGTGTTCCTGCACAAAATTCTATTCCACACTGACAATGTATAGAAATTGGATCTCCACCACTGTCAGGATCATAGTATGTTGGAAACCAATCTCGATCTGGTATATACATATCTTTTTCAATATCTATTTCTCTTCCACATTTTGGGCATGGTTTTAACTTTGCATTTGTCATTGTTATTCCTCTACAAATTCGCTTTCAAGCCATCGCAAAACAGGTTCATCACATGTAATTCCAGTATCTAAATTGCATTGTTTATATGCAAAACATCCACAAACTTTTAAATTTTCACCTATCCAATGAGCTAATTCCTCATTGCTCATATTTCTAATTCTTTCTGCATTTGTCACCCTTTAATCTCTCCTTAACCTTCCAATAAAACCTATCTTTTATTGCTTTATAGGTATTTATTTTCTTACAAATATATGATATATTTAATCAAAAAAAAATAGTGAGGATATCAATATGAGTAACCCATCTGAAAATAGAATAAATCACGATTTAGATTATATAAATATTTTGCATGATGAATGGAAATTTAGACTATCTCAATATTGGTCTCTTACATCAAAAACTGTATTACTCAGTTTTATATTATTTTTTATTCCTTATATGAAAGACGCTTGGGGCGCTAATACAGGAAATTTGCCGAATCAAATTTTTCCAGTAGTAGGAATTATTTTTTCTATTGTTACATGTTTATTATCTACTATTGAAATGAAGAAAATAAATACCATAAAAAATTCAATAAAAAAATATATTTTAGTACATTCCCAACAAATTGATAATCCATACAATTACAATAATGTAATTCACCATAATTTACCTATTGCCATATGCTTCGCTCAAATTATTATAGGTTTTTTTGTACTCATAAGCATTTCATAATACATAAAAGTCCTATTTCATTGGCATATTTAGTCTATATATAGTGGTTTTGCGCTTTGCAAACTACTATATATAGACTGTTTTTTAAATCAAAACACCAACTTTGGATGAGCAGTATCATATAAACATTGCTGCAGATGGGTTTGCTTCTTACTTACTCCCTCTTTACTAATCGCCATTCTCAACGCTCCAATTTGTGCTACCATATCACACATTCTTTTTGCTCTCGTGATTCCTGTATATAATAATTCTCTTGTTAGCAGCGAATATGACCCAAAATCAATCCCGAATATTACATGGTCAAATTGTGATCCTTGCGATTTATGAACAGTAATTGCGTATCCAAGTTCAATACTGTTTACCTGAGTTCCTTCAACATAAACTTCTCCAATTCCCATGAATGAAATAATTAATGCTTTGTCTTCTGGGAACACATCTTTAATAATCCCCAAATTACCGTTAAAAATTGGTGGAATGGTCTTATAGGTATTCTGTGTATTTATAACCTTGTCTCCCTGTCGGAGAATTGTAACTTTTCCTTGGGACACTACTTCAATCTGTGGTTTGCTGTCATCACTTGGATTGTACAAATCTTGAATTGTATTATTGATATTATAAGTACAAGCATCTCCATTATTTTTTACTGGCACTAATATCTGAGTTTCCATTATGTCAAAATTTTCTTTATTCATTGCTTCTGAAAACTTCTGCATAACTTTATAAAATGTATTGCTCTTGTCAGAATAACAATCTAAAGACAAATCCTTTAGTTCTCCTCGAATATCTGTACCAACCCAATCTTTTTCTACAATCTGTATTCCTTGTCTAATCTGTCTTGCCTCTGTAACGATTGCTGATGAAGCAGCTTGTCTATGCACCTGGCTAAGATACACTGTAGGAATTTCTGGCGAATGGATCATATCAAACGCAATATTTCCACAACCAATAGACTCTAACTGTCCCATATCACCCAAACAAATCAGCTTTGCTCCTGAAGGAATCGCTCTAATCAGATAATAGAACAAATACGCATCTACCATTGAGATTTCATCAACAATTACGATATCTACGTCCAAAGGATTTTCATCGTGATATGTAAAACCATTTTTACCACCTTCGCCTTGGCACGGATATTTCAACAACCTATGAATCGTGTACCCTTCTTCTCCTGTAATCTCTGCCATTCTGGAACTTGCTCTACCAGATAATGCACATTGTACATATACATAATTCTTTAGTGCTTCAAGAAAAGCTGATACAGAAGAACTTTTTCCTGTTCCGGCTTCTCCATGAATAACCACCACATTGTTTTCAAGTGCTTCTTTCACACCTAGCTTTTGTTCTTCTGTAAATTGCCAGCCATTCTTATGTTCAACGTGCTTAATTGTGTCTTCCCAATCTCCATAAGCGATTTCTGACTTTGCATCTCGTATTCTGATTAATTCTTTCGCAATCTTATCTTCTACATTGAAATATTTTCTGAGTCCGATTTGCGTTTTGTCCTCATTCCACCACAAATCTTCTTCCATAGCATGAATCGCTTCTGTAATATTGGCATCAGGTATTTCTTCTCCTAACATTTCAATAATTGCACCCATTAGTTCATCTGGTGTTACCCATGAACAACCATTCTGTCCCGAATCGTCCAAATACTTATACATATAAGCACTGATACGCTCTATACTATATTCTCCCATTCCTCCTTCAAGTGCGATTTTATCAGCGGTCTTCCAACCAATACCTTTTACTTCGTTGCATAAAACATATGGATTGTTTTTTACTTTCTCAATTACAAGGTCTGGCGAATTGTACTTCTCCATCAATCTTTGTACCATATTATTTGTCAGGTTAAAATCCTCTAATTCCGAGAAAATCTTTGCAAGATGCATATTTCGATTGAATCTATCTATCCATCTTGCAGCCGTATCAAGCCCACACCCTTTTACTTGAACCAAATCTTCTGCTCTATTATTCTTCAAAGACTCAAATGGATTATCTAAAACAGCGTACATATTCTCAATCTGTAACGGAGTAAACAAAGTGGACAGGAATTTTTTCTGTCCCACTATGTCATCCTCACCAAAAGTAATAGCACTATAGATTGAAATAATATTGTACTGACCTCCCCATTTCGGATCTTCTACATAATCAGCTACCAATATATAAGGATTACCTTCAATCAATTGAGGCATTGTTCCCTTAATAATAATTTGGTTGAATTTATCTGTCTTTGGTTTACCTTCCTTTACTTTGTCTACCGAAACAACCGCTATACCAAATTCATTTTTATAAAACCTGATTGTTTCTACACTGCAAATAATTTTTATTCTATCTTCTAGTGCCATTCTTCCTCTCTTTCCTATACCTTTGTCCGTTCAGATTGCAATAATAATGTTCCATCTTCATAAATCTCTTGGACTCTATTAACTGTGTGTTGATAAATTGTATCTTTGTATATCATTGGTCTAAAACTGTCTTCTCTTCTAATACCAGCAACGATAATTTTTGAACCACGACTTAACCAACTTTTTTCAAGTACTGTCTTTTTGTCACTATCAGGATCAAGTTTCGCTGAAATCTGTTTGTTATAAAACGCATAGTGTCCTTTATTAAATTTCACTTGCACAGCTCCATGTCTGGTTAAAAGTGTTACCATACAATGAAGATTATCTGCATTGATTACTGTACCAGCAATTCGAGAAATCTTAAATTTAGGCATTTGTCTTGGTGTCCCGTCTATGTACCGAGTATAATAATCATATGGTTCTGGTTCTTCTGGTAATTCAAAGAAATTCACTACACCATATAATTCTTCATTCATATGTTCCAACTCATGTTCTCCATCATAGAAACTTAATGCTTGCATAGACCATGAAGGCAAGGAACCATCAGCGTTTTTTCTCCATATTGTTTGGTAGACAGAATCATTATACAATTTCAATGTATCTTCATTTTCAAACCAATCCTTTAATGACTGAATCTTTTGATCTGCCTCTTTTGCAAATAATTTCTCTGAAACAATGTAATAATCTCCTTTGGTTTTTACTATTGAATCCTCTGTAAAATGTTCTTTAAAGAATGGCTGTGAATTATCATCTAAAATATAGTAGCCATCATGATATCCTCTTTTGGGTATCTTCTTTCCTTCTTCAATATGTTTTTCAAATAAGTTTTCATCATCTAAAACATACTTTTTAAAATTCACTGTTCTAACTGCCAAATCTAAGTTGTCAGGTATGATACCCAATCCTATAAGTTTTCCAAATTGTTGCATTGTAATCTTTTCGCAAGGAATAAAGGCATACTTCTTTAAAAACCAGTCCATTGTTTTTTCTCTATCTTGAGAATGTAAATCTGTAAAGCAACCAGCTTTTATCAACTGAACCATTTTAGAATTTGTGATCAGCTTAGTATCCAACATTCTCGTGGCAAAATCTTCAATAGAATTAAATGGTTTGTTTTGAATAATAGCTTGTACAATATCATCACCAATACCATTGATACCCTTAAAGCCAAAAATAATTCTATTGTTCTCAACATCAGCTTTAAAACCAAATTCCGCTGAATTGATAAGTGGTAGTTCTACTTTAACATTCTCTTTTTGTACAGACGCTATTGCTATTGCCATCTTGCCATAATTGGTAGAGTCACCAGCATTTTCATCTATTGCACCTGAATCTACAATTAAATTCGCTGTCTGCCAATAAATCGGATTGTATTTATAACATAAATTCAATTCCTGTAATCCGATAATCGAATATGCCAATGTATGCGATTTGTTAAAACCATACCCTCTTTGAGTACATATGAGAACATTCCACACATAATTAGTCAGATTCTTTGATAAATTTTTCTTTTTTGCATTTTCAAAAAATTCATCTTGCAATTGTAAAAACTCTTTCGGTTTCTTTTTTGCAACCGCTTTTCTTAATCTGTCACCCCAAGCTAATGAAAAGCCACCAATTTTAGGATGCTGTGTTAATAGCACCAAATATTCCTGTGCTTCACAAATGCCAAATGATACGCCTATAATGTCTTTCAATATATCTTGTTCTTCTTGCGTAAGTCCATATTCAGTCATTTCATCATACCAACACTGAATATTTTCTCTAAATCTAGCGTATTTTTGCAATGGAGATTCTGCACCCTTTTCTTGTGCCATTAGTCTCAATACAGAATTGATTGTTGCTAATTCGTCAACGGATGCTGGCTTTGCTAATGCAACTGCTTGTACTCCACTTTCCTTTTCCATCTGGAAGAAAGACATTACTTTGTGGTTCCACAACATCTGCCACATATCTTCAGCTTCACGTTCAAGCGTATAGACTCCGATATATTTCTCATAAGTTGCTTTTAGAGAGCCTTGCCATTCAATTAATTTATTCTCTAATAACAAATCCAATTCTGCTTGCATTTTATCTAATGCATCAATACACAATAAATCTACCTTAATAAGCGAACAATTCTCGCACATATGAAGATCAAATTGTGTAATTATATCTCCTGAATTGGTTTTCATTAAAGCGGTTGTATCGGTAAACGGCTTATCTACAAGAATAATTCCTCCTGCGTGTGAACCCACACCATTTACTAACCCTTCTATTTTTTGTGCAGCGTTCCACAGTTCAGGGTATTTATCCATCTCAGTTACAAATTCTCTCACTGGTGGATTATCATCATCTCCGTAATACATTTGAGACAATGTTCTTAATTGTCCTCTATCTGCCACAATCAAAGAACTTATATATTGTGCAATATCATTGTCAATCTTCAATCCACGAGCAGCGGTTAAAATAGCACTTCTACTTTTTTCAGTAGATAAGGTCATGACCTTACTAACTCTATCTTCTCCATAAGTGTCTTTCATTGCCTGAATAACTGTCTCACGCTTTGAACCACATATATCAATATCTATATCTAACACAGAGGCACGTTCTGGATTCAAAAATCTCCAAGGATAAGTTTTTGTCTTTTCTCTCAATGGATTAATTTGTGTAATGCCAAGTATATTTAGCAGACAAAATCCTACTCCTGATCCTCGTCCTGCTCCTACCAACGTTCCAGCTTCCCAAGCAATCTGTACATCAATGGCAATCTGTAACAGATACTTAGACCATCGTACTTTCATTTTTTCGGAAGAATCTTTAATATAATGCAAACACTCATTGATTTTTTCATAGGCTTCTTCTGTCCGATAATATTCATCTGTATCTATATATGCTACAATATCTCTGACTAAGTGCCTGTCACAGTCATATTCTGATTCATAAAAGTCCTTTAATAATGCAATTTTATTTTTGTATTTTTCATATAAGTCTTTATTCGGTTCACTTGTATCAAGAGGGAGATAAGGAATATCTAAATCTTTTGTTAATTTGTAATACTCTGCCTTTTCATAGATAAGCATTGTATTATCCAAGCCTTTTTGCACCACATCATATCCATAATAGTCATCCATATAATCATGAATTTCTTCTTCGCTCATTATATAAGTAGTAGAATAAAAATCATCTACTTCCCTATCACCGTCCTGCGACTCTAAAAAGATTTTGTGAATCTCTCGATCCTCTTTCTTTAAATAGTGTGCATCAGTAGTAATGATGTATGGTGTATTAGTTTCGGCTGATAACTGTAACAATTTTTGATTGACATATATTTGCTCTTGCATATGAGAAGGCTGTAATTCTAAGAAGAAATATCCTTCCCCAAATATTTCATTCATATATGCAATCCAATCTTTGCAAGACTGCCAAATTTCTGCATATTGTTTTGGATTATTTTTTTCTAAATCCTGAAATTGCAATAATCTATGTGGTAATGCTCCTCCAAGGCAAGCACTACTCCCCACAATATCCCCCTTATAGTTCTTCATCATTTCTTCAAGATCACTATAATAAGTAGGGACTCGCATCATAACATGCATAAATGAATTTACAATCCATGCTTTTGTACTTAATTCTCTAATGCCCTTATGACCATTTGCATTTAGAGCAACCAAAATAAAATGTGGATAGCGGTTATTAAATTTGTTTTCTGCTGTTACATCCTCAGTACACAGATATATCTCATTACCAAGAACAACCTTAAATCCTTCCCAACCTTCTAAATTCTTGTGTTTATCATAGTATTTCAATGCATCTAAAGAGGATGTAATTGATTCATGTTCTGTAAAACAAATACCAGAATGACCTAATGAGTGAGCATATTCAATCATTTCTGGTATTTTATTTATGGAATCTCGAAGTCTGAGATTACTTCCTTCATCGCTATGATTATGTACTCCAAAAAAACTCACTCATGTCCTCCTTTTTTATAACTGTTTTAACAAACTTCTTACTGGTTCTCTTCCATAATTCTCTTTTAACCAATCAATATATCCTTGATCCTCCGAAGCTATATCTATCAACTTCCTGTCTCTATATTTACCAAAAGTCAAAACATATGTGTTTAATGGTGGTAATTCTGGTTTCTCCCAATTATCAAATTGCAACTCTATATCTTTACGAGAAGCCAAATAATCGCATTCATGAACAAATTCTTGCGTCAATGTTATTGGCTTGGATAAAATCACTTCTGACTTTTTATTAACATTCCACTGCCCCATATGGGTATCAATACAATTAGCAATCATATCTATTTCATCTACTAATTGAGGAAATTTTTCTTCCATTCTCTTTACAGCTTCAAACATTAATCTGGGATGTTCATGTACTGTATGCCCACTATCTTCTTCTCCAGATTTTCTTCCGTCATGACACAAACAAGCAATCCTTAAACAGTCTCTTTGTCTTGAATCAAATTTGTTTTGATTTTGCTCCAGTTCTAATTTCCAATTGCAAAATCTAGCAACCGCAATTTGGTGTCTCATCAATCCACCCTCTCCCAGATCCGTTGATGGATGATATTTCCCAGAAGAACTTCCTGGAACATACCAAATATAATCCGGCATATCCTCTAATATTGCGACACATAATTCTTTCAAATCTTCATTTTCAATGGAATCCACAATTCTTTCAACCAACTTATATCTATCTTCTGTCATCAAAATACCAACCTTCTTTTTGTTGTAGCGTTCATATTTTCTAATGCGTTCCACTTTTTATTAACTTCAAAAGTTTTTTGTGTTGGAGTCCACTTAGAAAAATATTCACATTCATTTCTATAAATTGTTGCTTCTGGATTAGTTTGGCAGAAATTACACCAATGACATAAAGGAGATGGTTTTGGTACAAAAACTTTCTTATTTTCGCTTGCTTCTATATCACCAAACACTTTATCTAACGCTTTGATTAAACGCTTCTCCCACCCTTTTGTAAGAGCATACTGCTCATCGTCAATAAGAATAAATCTGTATTTCGATTCAACAGGCAACACACCAAATTCATTCAAAATTGCCAAAGCATAAATTCCAAACTGTAATGAAGTAGCCAATTTGCTTTGCTCATATACTTTTTTAGATGTTTTATAATCTACAGTTCTATATTGTCCATCTTTTACGTCTATGCGATCTATAAAGCCTTTCAAAATCACCTTGTTATGCCAAACAAACTCAAATGGTCTTTCAAAATATGTAGGTTCCCACTTTGTATCTTCCATTTCTTCATGTAAAACCTGATCAAACAACTTTATTTTTTCATCATATGATGCACCACTTGCATTGTCTGCCTCATGCCACACTTCAAAATACTTTCGTTTTAATTGACTTACTCCTAACAATTCTTCTTTTGTTTTTTCATCTGTTTCTGACACGCCATCAAACAAAATACTATTCAATTTGTCGTAATCAACATTTTGTTTCGTAGCAATCATTCGTCCTTTTTGTTCTAAAACATAGTGGCACAAACTACCAAGTTCTAAAGCAATTGAAGTATCCTGAGAATACTTCTTTTCGATATATTTGTATTCATATTGTAACGGACAGTTTTTGAAAACTTCTAATTTACTATAAGAAAACACTGGAAGTTCCCTATCTTTTTCCGTTACAGGTCTAATTCTATTTAATAATTCTTGCAATTATTTCTCCTTCTTTGTTTCTTTTAATACTCTATTAACCTCATCCATAGTGATCACAATCTTTTCATCAAGCAGTTCCAACAAAACTTCTTTTCCCATATCGGTAGGACTGGCTTTATATGGCAACCTATTTTCGCTATCCAACAGCAAACACACCTTACAATATGGAACAATATTTGCTACTTTTTTAACCAACTTGTTATAATATATTTCTGCTTCAAACGAATGCGGATCGTCATATTCTCTATCAAAAGCCAAAATAATCTCTTCGCACTTCAAATAGTGAAGTAATATTTTTTGCTGTGTGAGAGTTATATTACTTCCACAAGTAGCAACAGCAAAAGAATCTTCTCCAAAATAGGAATAATTTTGCATACATCCTTTTTCTGACTCTAATATCATTGCTTTCCTAATACTTTTGATTTTGTCTTGTGTAACATTGATTCCATATAAATTTGAACCCAACTGATGACTTAAAAATCTGCCATTTATTTGTAATGGAACATATTTTCCAACTCTTTCTATATCTTTTTCATCAAGGTATCTACCCCTTATTCCAATCAAACGCCCCTCTTTATCTCTGTGAGGAATAACAATCTGATTTGTCAATCCATAATATCCTATCTCATATCTACTAAGTGCTTCACGAGAGATATTGTCATTTAACCAATCCTCATGCGGCGCATAGTAAAAGGTTTCTAAAATATTTTCATTAATTTCAGACAATGTGGGAATCTCTTTTTTATTCTTTTTTGCAGATTTTAATCTGTTAATCCATTCAAAATCTGTAATGTGATTCTTTTCTTTTTCTACATCTTCAGCACTTGTTGTTGCCAATTTATTTGTTAATTGTCCAATATATCTAAGGGCTTTATACCATGTAACAGTTTTTCCTTTTGTTCTATTTGCTCTAATTACTAATTCAACAATATTAAAACTATCACTACATCTGGAATAACAGTGAAAAGTTCTACCCTTATAATCTTTTTCTTCGTTTGGTTCGTGGTAATAATATAATTTCCATGAATCTGATCCATGACAGACTGATTGAAAAATCAAATCACCATTACTATCTGATTTAGGATATGCGGAACCAAGATTCATAACGATTTTGATAATATCTTCTTTAGTAAGTGAGTTGAGAATTGCATCTTTGTCTAAATACATATCTTCACCTCACTTACCAATTTCCCCAACTTTTCTTATCAGTTGGTTCTTCCTCGTTTTCTTCTAATGGATTATCAGGAACTTGTGACAGCAAAACAGAATGCTCTTTTATTTTTTCTTCTACCTGTTCAATCTTTGTAAAATCCATATCAATTAGTTCAAAATCGTAATTAGTAACAAATAGACATTGTTCTGTCATAGTGCCCAAATCAATTTTTGTCCAAATAATAATTCGTGTTAGTCTGCCTCGCCTTACCTTATATACCCAATGGCACATATTAGGCACAGGCATATTAACCATATTATGTAAAACAGCTTCAATCTTTTTTCTTTCTGCCTTTGTCGGAGCCATTGAAATAACTCCCATATCCAACTTATTCGCCAATGCTTTTGAACCAGCCAACAAATTCTGATCTTTATATAAAGCATTTTGTGCTTCTCCGTTTAACTGTGAAGCAGTATAAATAAATACGTCTAATTGCTGTGCTATTGTTTTTAATTCTGTTGCAAACACCAAAAGCAACTGATGTTCTTTTAATCCCATTCCAGACTTGCCATTAACCTCTGCCATTAACCGTAATGAAGTATGGATATAATCAAAGAAAAAATATCGCACAGAAAATTCTCTATTGTATTTTTTAATCTGATTCTTTATATCTTCAATGGAAAAATCAGGAATATGTACGATATAGAGTGGACTGGATTCTATGTAAGAAATTGCTTGTGTTACTCTGTCTAGTTCATCATTTTCATATGTTCCATACAAAATATGTTCTTCGTTCACTTTACTAACGGCTGCTATCAAAAGTGTTTGTATCTCATCAACCGGCATTTCTGTTGAAAATATTGTTGTTGGTTCGCTGTTTCCTGTAAATACATACTGTTTTGTACTCACATCGTAGAAATAAGGAACCGCTATTTTACAAGCATCACCTGCCGCCATCCTTGTCTTGCCGCCACCCTGGGGACATGAACGCATAAATAAACAACCTAACCTTGCACCTCTTGATACGGTATTTAAGCCCACATTGTTTAATGCCAAACCAACATCAGGAACTTCCATTAATTCATTAACCAGCTCCGTCATACCGTCACCAGCTTGAACATCTGTACTCAATGTATTGGTGCAATACTTCATATTAGGATTGATAACAAATGTTGTCTCAACAATCTCAATAATGTCTTGTTCTGTATAATTATCAAATTTAATCTTTTCTGCTTCTATTTTTGAGGCATCAGCGATTGTACTGTCATATATAAAGCGTGTGTCTAACCCTTGTTTTTCATAATATCTTAGTAATGAATATTTTCTCAATCTATGGTAGTGGTAGTCATAGTTTTCAAGTGTTGCAATTTCTCTGGCATTAGATAGATATTCAATTCCTTGATTCTCTTGAAAAATGGAATATTGCTCTTTATAGTTACTCAAATACGAATCAATATTGAACTCATCAATTGTGGTACAACCTTGCATATGCAGATTATATATGGCAATAAACAACAATTCGTAAAAATTTTCTGTGTTAAAATCAGTCCGATCCAGAGGTCTATCTATATCATCTATTAATGATGAGTCTTGTAGTAAACATCCAAAAGTATTTAGGTATGCCCTTTTATCTACAAGTCCTTCATGTGCCATCAATCCACCCCTTTCCCAATCGATTCAATATCAATTTGTTTTATTTTTTTCTTTTGGGGTTGGATCAAAATAGTCTTTTCCTTATACATTTTTGAAATATCTATATCTTTATTCAATTCAGCAACTTTGTTTATACTTTCATAATATTGAGCCGCCTCACTGTGGTAATAAGGAATGATGCCAACCACGTCACCTATTAATTCTTTTTCTATGATTTCATGCAGATACACTAAAGTCTTATACATTGACTCATAAGTAAATTTATATCTTTCAATATAATCTTCTGTCAGAGCATATATCTTTGCACTCAATTCTTGACCATCAATCAATCCTCGCAAATAATTGTAATACTGTTGCTTTTTTCGATATTCTTCTTCAGATAATGCTTCTTTCAGTTCTGCTTTTGGTTTTGCTTTTCTGCCAACTTTTTTCTTTTCTGCAACTTTATCTATTTCTTTATTTTTTTCTTTCTGCAATGTTTTCATTGCAATATTGAAACACTTTTGATGAGCGTAGCGTCCTTTATATTGAACGCCTCGCTCATCAAGTAATTCATTACATATTACGCACTTTCGAGCTACCATTTATAATCAACCTTTACAGATTATTCTCCTCAATGAAACTTTCGATATCATAAATAATTGCTTCAATGAGCTGTTCCTGACCCTTTTTCAGATCACTTGCTTTCTTTCCTTCCCCCAACTGATTAGCGACAATACTCTGCAAGTCTTCTAAGTACCCATTATCAGCCAGTTTTTCACCCAACTTCTGTAAATCGTCCATCAGATCATCATATGACTTGGTTGTAACTGTTCTCTGTGCCTTCTGTTCTGCAAAAGTTACCGCTGTAATTCCTTCTTCTCTTTCCTGAATCTCAATTGCCTTGACGATTACATCTTCCAAAGCTTCTGCCGTAAACTCTTCAATATAAGTTGTAGGAAGATAATCAAAACGAGAACGGGCGAAAAATTCATCTGTCTGTGCCAAATAGCCAGAGGATTTTACTACTTTTCCATCCTTATCAACACCATTGGAACGAACATATACACACAAGTCTGTGTTGTTAATAATGGGAGACAATGCTCTCTTATCTGCTTTAGGAGAAATAAATCCTTCCTTTTCCTGTGCATGAGCAATAAAGTAACAGCAATATCCAGCACCTACCAGCTTATTGATTTGCTTCCAAAACTCAGTTTCATACTCTTTCCAAAGTCCGTAACCACCATTGCCCTCACCAATCGAAGGTGCTTTGTACTTTTGACAAATAAATTCCTGACAATAATTTGCAGCCGCTTCAATCTCATCAAAAATAATTGTGGAGTACATTTCTCTTGCTTTTTCTACTGTTGCTGGATCTGTCAGCTGTTTATTAATCTTAATAAAATCTGACCATTTTGTGATAGGACAAAAAGGGACACCTGGGATAGCATTAAGTCCAGATTCAAACGGAAGATAAAATGGCTTTTTCATACGTGTAGCCTGTTTTGTCTTTCCCAAGTTATTGCCACCATACACCAAAATCACTTTTCCCTCTAAACCCTTTGCAACTGTACTGACCTGTGGATTAAAAATATCTAATTCCATTAAATTGTTTTCCTCCGATTTTTATATATTTTGTTGTCAATAAATGGTACATATTTTCATACTGTTTCATTTGTACCTGTTATTCATTGTTTTAGAAACCTAAACTTCTACCATGTGCTGCCCCACTAGGCTTTGTGTTGCCATTGGTCTTTGTGCCACTCTGCGCCTTTGCCTTTGCTTCTTCAAGTTTGTTCTTTCTCTCCTGAATTGCCGCCTCAATTGTTTCTGCTACATAAGGAAGCTCTGATGTAATGCCTTCTTCATAGGCTTCAGAAGCACCCGTAATAATAAGATCGCTCTTAAACTCTACGGAAACCTTCTTCCTCGGCTTACCAATCTTAACAGGGATTTCAGTGACCGTCTCAATTCTGTTGTTGATAATATCGCCATAAAATTCTACAGTCTGTCCAGGCTCAAACCCAGAATCAACAGCCTGTGCAACTTCACCTTCTGCAACTAAATCAATCGGTTCAATTCCGTTATATGTAGGCATCCAACCACTAACAACTGTTCTGCCAGTTTCTACGCCATCTGTGTCAAGTTCAGGATTGATACCAGAGATAAATACTTCTACTGAAAACTCTGCCTTTGGTTCAAGTTCTTCGTCAGCTTTCAGTCTGTTAAAGAAATTGCTTCTATAAGAAACAATCTTCTCACCGTTCTTTCCAGTAAAGGGACTCAGATCACCGCTCACTTTTACTCTCGTAGCTTCATCTTCTCCAACTTCTGCAATAGACTTGTACTCATTCATTACCGTCTGAATACCTGCATAAGTCTTATTGTCTGTACCTGCATTCGTCTTCTCATTTACATTTACATTGAATTTAACAAAATTGACATCAGAGGTCTTTACTGTCAAACTACCTGTAATCTTTGTCTTGCCTTCTTCTGTTACAACCTTCAGATCCTTTTCACTTACAACTCCATGTACGAATGCCTTTGCGTTTGCCTGTCTTAAATTTGTTTCTGCCATTAAATAAATGTCCTCCTGTAAAATAAAATTATTAAAATATTTTCACATCTTCTATAACATCAACAGCCTTTGTAGGCTGGAACATAGAAATTAAATCTATATAAAATCTATGCTAATCAGTGATTTATGGCTATTTTTGCGTAATTTAAGCCAAGGGTATGCTGTTCACCACCCAAAACGGATATAACTGTTCAATTGTAATTATTGGAATTTGTCTACGGATAACCGTGCGAATTGTTTACTTGTTGCTGTAAGTATCTGATTTATTATTCTCTGTTTTGTTACCTACCAGAATGGTAAATGAGTTATCTTAATTGACACTTATATACCAATTTCTTTTCTGTCCATCCATCTTTATATTTAATATCACAGGATAAATGGAATTCATCATACTGTAGATTAGAAATCTTTGCATCCTTTTGAATTGAGTTACCAAGCATATTAGTTATTGCACGAAAACCTCCTACTGCCAATCCATCGTATTCTACATATGCTTGTATGTAGTCTTCCCAATTATCTACAGAAACCATTCGTGATTGATGATCGAAAATTTCACCTTCTTTGATGCTCAAATTTGTCTCAATAACTTTTGTTTCTATATTATTTCTGTCAGGATATAAACCTCTATAATATGGTCTGATAACCTTTAAAACTAAATCATATAATTGATTGGTACACATAAAAAATTGAAATCTTCTACAATCTGTATCTCTTAATAATGCACCAACAATTTCTTGAATCAACCAATCTTTCATCGCTCCCCTATCAAAGAACGAATTACTTTCCAAATAGATATCAACCAAATTAGGAAAATCTTTCTCTCTTTCTGCAAGTTCATACTTATATACTTCTTTGTAGGGAACTCCGTATTCATCAACAGAAGAATCGGTTAAAAGTTTAAATACATTGTCCCAACTATTATGTAGTATTTGAGACAATTTATCTTTATCGTCTTGATTAAGTTTCTCCAATATTTCACCTCCTCATTACAGAATCCTTATAATCTGTTCATATAAACAGCTACTTCTCTCCCAATGGAAAGTTTTGTTAATCTGCCATTTCAATCTTATAATTTAAAATCGCATTGTAAATATAATCTGGTAGATATTTTTTATACGTATCTAAAGCAATCATTATTTGATGTTCTTTTACTTTTTTGTAAATATTAAACGCTTCTTTTTTAGTACTATATGAACCAATATACCTTTGTTTACTATTTAACATATTACAAGAAGCAATATATTTACCCGTTTTATAATTGAACGAAACACCAATGCATTCATTTCCTCTATCATTGTGTCTATTTAAAATAATTGAATTTAATCTTTTAGGAATTAATAAACACGTTTCTGAACTATAAACTTTGTTGCCTTTTATTTTTATATCTTTATCCAAATCTAAAGTATCAACATCAGGGACATAATATAAATTGGTATTATACCATTCTGCAAAGTTTTGGAAATTTAACCACTCATCACAGACAAAACAATCAATATAATTTTCTCTTTGTTTCAATTTTTCACTATAGCATCTAGTTAGCATAGAACCCCATTTAATATATTCTTCTGTTTTAATATTATTTTTTCTTGTTTTGTACTTTCCATAGCCTCTATATCCAACACCTAAATAACTTGGAATATTATAATTTACTATAGAACCATTTTTAAAATATCTATATCTAGTATGTTCTTCAATAGCTCCATCTTCAAACGTGACATCAATATCATGCACATTTTGATATCTAGTTATAGTCATTTCTACACCTTGTTTATTAATATTCTTTTCACCACATCTATCTATCTTTGGTATTTATAATCACCTTCTTACAATATTCTAACAATTTGTTCGTAAATACAAGTTGCTCTTTCCCAATAAAAATTTATGTTTTGATGCATATGCCCAAATAAAAATTGCTTATAATCCACATTCTGCTTAATCTCTTGTAAATAATCGGTCAATTTATCTCTCTGATATAACCCTGATCCACTATCCATCTGTCTAAGCAATGAAATATATGGACTATGAGTAATGATATAATCTACTTTATTATTCTGCTTTTTAAGATTAGCTAATCCCTCATTCATTTCTTCTTCATTTGGAAGTTCTCTTTCCCACCAGCTTACATGATTGATTCTGTATAAAGCGTATGGATTTTTGTCTAACTTTTTCTTCTTTTCTTTGAAGTCTGGAGCATCAGGTTCTAATATACCAGCAGATATGTCATGGCTACTTGCGCCACCAAAAGCAAAAAATGTATTATCTTTGATATTGAAAATCTGTCCTCTCATAAGATGAATGACTGATGGGCGAATAAAATGCACATTTCCTCCGTGCCATTTTTCTATTGGGTAATCATCAAGTCTATCAAAATTATCATGATTGCCATCAACAAATAATGTGGTAAATGGTTTATTTTCAAGCCAATCTAACCAATACTTCTCAGTTTTATTTTCTCCGCTATAATCCCACACAAGACCAAAATCACCAAGAATAATTACCACATCATCTTTTGTCATTTCCTTCTGCTCTGGAAAAATATCTGTTGAAAATCTTTGTGGATTTCCGTGTATATCACCTGTGATCCAAACCGCCATAACTACCTCTTATCTGCTTTCTTTTGCTTTTTCTCTTTCTGCAACTTTGCTTCCTCTGCCAACTGATTCTCTAACTTTCTTGTGACACTTCTCATTTTGCCTAATGGTTTACATGTAAGTCCCATATGTATATTTTCTCCTATCTATTAAGTGTAATTGTTGATACATAATTATGATTCCCAGATACATCTTCTGAAATCATATGATATATTTTTAAATAATCATCTACAGAAAGACTTTTGATATGTTCATATAGTTTCTTTACATTATTCCAAGTATCATCATATTCTTCAACCTTATGTCTCATATCTGCAATCTGTTCAATAAGTTTCAGTCTTTCTTCCTTGTAGTTCTGAATTTCTTTATCTTTTTGGACACAAAATTCTGCAAGTCTTTGTTCCTTATATCTCTCCAAATATTCATCAATTGGATTTATTTCTTTTACTCCTTCTGAAATTCCATTCTTTTCGTTCATTTAATCATTCTCCTTTTCATCAATCTACATAATCAGTAAATTCTTCATTGCAACACATACATTTGACTGTTTGACACTCTACAATGCCACTTGGTAAAAATTCATATACAAACTGTTCACCTGCTGTTGCATGAGATACACAACCTTGCTTTCTATGCCTCTCTACCCATTTATCTATTCTTTTGCTTGTTTTAAATTCTATGTATTATCACCTCACATATTAAATTTAATAATGTTTACCTGTTATACCAACACCATCATTCTTCTGCTTATCACTTCTACTCGCCAATATTTGATATTTTACTTTTGTACAATTATGTGGATTGCCTTTACACTTGCTAACATCCCATCCTCGCTCACACCAATATTGACCATTGAATCCTTCATAATAACTGCAATGTCCACCCATCTTATTTTGTGGTTTTTCTGGATCATGTCTTGGTTTATTCTTACTCATTGTTTAATTCTCCGTCAAAACATATCATATGCTACATAATATCCACTATCTGATAATTCTTTAATCCACTGTATTCTATCTTCCATATCATTTAAGTCTTAATTGCTATCAAGTAACTCCTGGCATTTTAGACTCATTACAGAAGGTTCAATAAGCAAACTTTGAATATATTTTTCTGGTTCTTCACAATGTATTTCATTTGAAATATTTGGTATTGTTATGCCAACTTCTTTAAAAAGATTTTCCAATTTTGTCCTACTCCCATATGAATGACTTGTAGTATCGTCGTCTATATATTTAATAGAATAATCATAATCAGAAATCCCCCATGATACAGGATGTTCATACTCTTCAATTTTATAGTTTTTGAACCAATGAAAAATAACTCCCATAATTAATTGGAAAAACTGACAAAACTCAACAAGAAACCTGAAAATGT
>OFGG01000679.1_pt1 | contig 27019 bp, 20 predicted proteins | sample 1521701 | NCBI WGS metagenome assembly OFGG01 (sample SAMEA3504081, study PRJEB24116) | mouse gut metagenome | biome: mouse gut; feature: mouse-associated habitat; material: faeces | place: Denmark | collected 2011
TTGTAGAAAGCTGTTCTTTCTTTCTGCCCTGAATATGATACTTCACTTAGGTATTATACCACAATTTCGTGCGCTTTAGTGCACATGGAATCAGAAGTTGACACAGTGCGGCTGAAATTCCATATATCGTTTGCCTTTCCGGGATCCACATGATAAAATGGAGGGCATAAGGGAGGGATTCGATGAACCGTATGGAGGAAATGTGGGATTTTCCGGTGATGGAAGGGGTGGATTTTCCGAATGCGAACCGGGTGCACCCGCTGATGCAGAGGAGGGTGGAGAAGCTGATCCGCCACCTGCGGCAGGATGAGAATATCAAAAGAGCGGCGCTCTTTGGGAGCTCTCTGGAATTTCGGTGCAGCAGCTACAGCGATATCGACCTCTATCTGGAAAAGCATGAGAAAGGGAAAAAGTTAGAGCCTTTGCCTGAGGTGGGATGCGAAGTGGACATCATCACGGACCTGCCGCCGGAGTCTGTCCTGTACCGCGAGATAGACGCAAAGGGATTATTATTGTTCGAGAGGTGACGATATGTGCGATGTGAGGCTGTTTCGAAGCGCAAGGCTGGATTTCGAGACTGCGAAAAAGCTGTGGGAGACTCCCTGGGATGATGAAATGATATTGAACAACGCGGCCTATCATTTGCAGCAGGCAGTGGAGAAGGCTTTAAAGGGGGCCCTGGAGTGCGTAGGCGTCACGGTGCCGAACACCCATAAGATTACGAAGCTCCTGGCCATGACTGCCGACAATGGCGCGAACCTTGTGATAACCGACTGGATCGACGACCATTCCGAAATGCTCAGTGAATGGGAGACAGAGACACGGTATAACATGGATTTTATAGTGGAAAAGCGAAAGTTGGGCAGGGCTATGGAGGAAATCGAACATTTTTTCCGGCAGAACGGGATTCAAAAGGAGCTGCGCCCGGAACTGCGGGATGGGGCAATGCGGGAAAAGCTCCTGCGCTGTCTGCCGGAATCCAGGCGGGGGTGCAGCGACTTTGAGCTGAACTGCTATTATATTATGTTCCGGAAGAGGATAGAGGCCTAGCCCCAATCTTCCCTACCGGAGATTCAGCACCCACCTCCCTTCTGTCTGGAAGAAGATCAGCCAGGCGCGGATGTACCTGTCTCTGATTACAAGAGTGCAGTCATATTCGATGGACGGTATCCCGGCGTACCGCTTTTTGGTCTGGGCATGCACCGTGATGTCCCGGATGGTCTGTATCTGTCCTTCTTCGTCTTTCAATTTGATCATCAACGGCGTTATCTTTCCGGTGCTGGTGCACCAGCATTCGCAGGCGATTTCCCGCTGAGTGCCCCGGAGGAGGCCGGTTTCCATCTTGCCGCCCATAGCTCCGGCGTCTGCCGCTATTCCAAATGCCATTTCCATACCCCCCTTCGCGCCTCGGCGCGCATATCCATCGAACTTTCTGCCATGCCGTCTGCGGCGGCGCAGGCAAAGCGCAAAAGCCGCGCCCGGAGGAATGCCCGCGCTTTGCTCCCATGCCTCCTCACGCCCCTACGCCCCCGCACATGTGGCTGACGGGCGTGTTCAGGAACGGGGCCCGCTTTACGCTGTCACGCCCGAACCGCTGCCGCAGGGCATCCACCGTCCTGTCCACGACGGCCAGCTTCTCATAGTCGATTTCGTCAAAAAGGCTCATCTGCCTGCCGCAGGCTCCGTACCTGGCCCCGCCGGTGTGCACCCCCAGATGGCGGATGGGCCTGCCGTCCCAGAGCTCCGGGAAAAGCTCCCTGGCGGCATGGTAGATTTCCAGGGTCAGGTCGGTGGGGGAGACCAGGGCCCTCTGGTGGGAGAAATAGGACAGGTCCGCATACCGGATGCCCACAGAGACCACGGAGACCTTCGCCCCGTCCGCCCGTAGGCGGCTCCCCAGGGTCTCCGACAGGGCCAGCAGCACCAGGTCCGCCGTCTCCCTGTCCGTCACGTCGAAGGGCGTGGTGGTGCTGTTCCCATAGCCCTTGTTGGGGGCGGGGGACGCCAGCACCGGGGACAGGTCTATGCCGCGGGCGAATCCCCAGAGGGTCTCGCCCTGCTTCTTCAGGACAGCCTTCAGCCATGCGGGGTCGGCTGCCGCCAGGTCTCCGATGGTGGAAAGCCCCATGGAGAACAGCTTCTTCGCCGTGGCAGGGCCCACGAAGAACAGATCCGACACGGGCAGGGGCCACATCTTCTCTGGAATCTCCTGCCGGTACAGGGTGTGGACGCGGTCCGGCTTGCGGAAGTCGGAAGCCATCTTGGCCAGGAGCCTGCTGTGGGATATGCCGATGTTCACGGTGAAGCCCAGCTCCTCCCGGATCCTGTCCTTTATCAGTGCTGCGGCTTCCTCCGGAGCGCCGAACAGATGACAGGTCGTAGTCATATCCACGAAGGCCTCGTCGATGCTGTAGGGCTCCACCGTATCCGAATACTCCCTCAGGATGTCCAGAAAGGCCGCGGAGCATTCCCGGTACAGGTCGTAGTTTGGCGGCACCAGCAGGAGGTCCGGGCATTTCCGCCTGGCCTCCAGCACGGTCTCTCCGGTCCGGATGCCGTAGCTCTTCGCGGGGATGGATTTGGCCAGGATGATGCCGTGGCGCTTTGTCACGTCTCCGCCTACCGCGGAAGGGATTTCCCGCAGGTCCATGCCGCTGCCCCTGTGCGCCGTGTGGCAGCCGGTTGGCATCTGATTGTCCGTTTCCGTGAAAACGCCGTGGGTCAGACGATAAACAGCCTCCCAGGAGAGGAAGGCTGCGTTCACATCGATATGAAAAATAATATTTTCCAAACGCACGTTCACCTCCTTGATACAGCATTATAGGAAACGTGCGTTTGGAATGCAATAGGGGATTACTGGAAATCGAACATCCACTTCACGATTTTCTCCGTGTACTCGCTCCAGAACTGCATGTCATGGGTCCCCTTGCTCTCAAAATATTCGTGGGGCACATCCCGGCTCTCCAGGAAGCGATGGAACTCCCGGTTGTTCTCGAGCAGGAAATCCTCCGTGCCGCAGCACATATAGATTTCCGGCATCTTTTTGCTTTCCGACAGGAGCTTGTCCACAAGGGTCTCCGGATTGTTATCGCTTCCCAGCACCCGGTCCGGCTGTCCGAAGCATTCCCGGTAATACTCGTAGTTCGCCACCTCGTTCCCCTGGCCGTCCTTCATCCCCGCCACCTCGTGGACGATGAGGGCAGAGGACATGGCCCCGATTTTGCCGAACCGGTGGGGATAGGCGAGCCCTGTGTGCAGCGCGCCGAACCCGCCCATGGACAGCCCCAGGATGTAGGTGTCCTCAGCGCTGTTCGCCAGCCCGAAGGTTTTGTGCACATAGTCCGGCATCTCTTCGCCCAGCAGGGTGCAGAATTTATGCCCTGTGGAAATGCCGTCCAGCCAGAAGCCATTCTCCCCGTTGGGGGCAATCACAGCGAAATTGTACTGCTCCGAGAGATATTCCGGGACATAATTCTCCGCACTTCCGGAAAAGCCATGCAGCAGGAACAGCGTCTTCATCGGGCGCTTCCTGTAGGGATTCTCCCCCTGCTCCCAGGGCAGGTTGGCGCGCGCATCGTTGGGAAGGTACATCTCGAATGTGGTGTGCCTAATCAGGCATTCAGAAAAATATTTGACTGTTAAATGTGCCATAGCATCTCCTCCTGATATTGAATTTGTCATGAATTTCTATTATAATCCCATTATAGGTGATATCTATGTGCAATTCAACAAAAATGCGAGAAGACCTGATTGAATCCCCACAGGATTTCTGATAAGATGAACATAAAAGTACACAGGAAGGACAAGGCTATGAGTATTTATGCTAGCGGCGCCGCGTCTGAAAAGCGCAACGGCAGCAGGGAAGCGCCTTTCCACTATATCGACGGTGCCGTGGAGCTGGCCAGGCAGCAGGCCTGGTGCCCCCGCGTTAGGAAATAGGTGATTGCCATAAAAAGGTGCAAAGCATTTATCCGGTGTTTTGCACCTTTTTCATGTAGTGTGTCCAAAATATTGGAAAGGAGCGTTACCTTTCCCCCGTTCCAAACGTGTGGGATATAAGGGAGGTGGGATACATGTGCACCGAAAGGGACATAAGGGAAGCAGCCATCAAATACAGCGACATGCTCTACAGGATATGCATCGTTATCCTCTGCACCGAGCAGGATGTCCAGGACGCCATCCAGGATACCTTCTGCCGGTATCTGGAGAAAGCCCCGGACTTCCATGATCAGGAGCATGAAAAAGCCTGGCTGATTCGGGTGGCCACCAATATCTGCAAGGACATGGTCCGTTTCCGGCTCCGGCATCCCAAAGTCTGCATCGATGAGCTGGAGAACAGCCTTGCCGCGCCGGAGCATAAAGAGACCCTGCGGGAGCTCCTGGAGCTGCCCGTGAAGCAGAAGGTGGTTGTCTATCTGCACTACGCGGAGGGATACCAGATAAAGGAGATTGCGGAGATTCTGGGCATCACGGAGGGCGCGGTGAAGATGCGGCTGTGCCGGGCCAGGGAACAGATGCGGATGACATGGAAGGAGGGATATGGCGGATGAGCGGAATCAGGGTGAAGGAGACCATGGAGCATATTCACATTCCAGAGGAAATGCGGGAACGGATTATCCGGAATATTCAGGATTCCATGGAAACAGAGCATTTCACGGAAACGGGGCATTCCATGGAGAAGGACCGATTCATAGGGCATGGAAGGAACAGATTATGGAGGGGGAAGAGAAAGGTGGCGGTGGCAGCAGCTATTGTGCTGGCAGCGGGAATCGTGGGCATCCCTGTTCAGGCAATCGTGCGCAGCTTCGTGATGGCGCGGATGGAAGAAATTCCGCAGGCACAGGTGAAGGACATTGTCCGCATGATAGAGGAACGGAATGCAGAAGCGGACAGCTTTTCCAGAGAGCTTTCGGACAGTGAGATGGAGCGCATGAAAGAGCTGCGGCTGTCCTATACGGACGGCATGTTCCCGGAGAAGACGCTTCACCTGGTGGAGCAGGGAGAAGAAATGCCGGAGGGGACTCTCTGCTATGTCATCCAGACAGGATATTTCAATCTGCCGGAGCGGGAGATGACAGATCAGGAGCTCCTGCAGATTATCGACTTCAACAATGTCAGGAACTATGCCCTTTCCCAGACTCCGGCAGGGCAGGAGGCGCACAGGGAGTACCTGGCCGAACAGGAGCGGCTTATGGGACTGGTGGCTGCCCAGGAAGGAATCAGCCGGGAGGAGGCCGTGGAGATAGCGGCGGCGCAGATGGAAGACCGGCTGGGCACAGCGGCAGATGGAACGAAATACAGCTATGTTTATTTAAATGAGATATCAAAAGCAGATCCGGCACAGAAGCCGACTGTGGTATACATGGTGGTATTGCGAAGTGCGGAGGGCGGTTCCTACTATGTCTGCGAGATTGACGCCGCAGACGGGAGCATTCTGGAGGCGGGGGAGAACCTGCCTTTTGCAAGGAACATTCTGGACGAGTGACGGCGATAGAAGTATTTTCGGATAAAATAGAGATGAGGGGATAAAAAGAGATGAAGAAGACGGGTGCCATATGCTTTCTTGTAACATTGACATGTGCGGCGCTGCTTTTGACGGCATGCCAGAAGGACGGTGGTGACAGTGGTAATGACAGCAGCTACAGCGGATTGGGGAAGGGCGGAGAGGATGCTGCCGACATGGGCGGAGCCGTACCGGAGAAGGAGTGGGCTTATGTGCCGGAATTCATCACGGTGGGGGACGACAGGGCCAGCTATGGGGATATGCAGTTACTGGGGGATACAGTCTGCTATATTTCCATGGTCAGCGAGGTGGCGGAAGAGGCACAGAAGATATGCCGGTATTCCCTGGCTGACAGGGAGCTGACGCAGATCTCCATCCAATGGCCCATAGAGGAGCAGAACCGGGAGATATGTTCCTTTGCGTTCAACCCGGATTACAGCGTATGGCTGATCGTAAATGCCTATTCCGCCGACTATAGCCAGTTGAACCGCTATCTGTGCAGGTTCGATTCGGAGGGAAGGAACCTGGCCGCTCTGGATATCACGCAGGAGATGGGAAGAGGGAGCTCTGTGGGAGACATGGCTGTGGACGGACAGGGCCGAATCTATGTCTTTACCAGTGAACATGCCGAAGAGGGGGAGGCGGGGGTTTGGCTGTATACAGGCGATGGAGATTATCAGGAAAGGCTGTGTTTCGGCGTTTCGGAGACTGTCCGGCTCATAGGGACCATAGAAGGGGATGACGGCAGGTTCTATGCCTGCATCAGTAAAGGGGAAAGCCCGGATTGCTGTACCATGCTGGAGGTGGATTTTGAGGGGAAAAGGCTGACGGAGGTGGATACAGAATTCCCGAATGTGAACGGGCTGTGCAAGGGAAAGCAATACGATCTCCTGCTGTATGACGACAGATTTGTCTGCGGATATGATTTTCCGGCAGAAGGCAGCGGTTCCGGACAGATGCCGGAGGAACTGTTCGCCTGGACGGACAGCGACATCAACGGGTATTTCGTGGAGGATTTGCGTACTCTGGGGGAAGACAGATATTACGCTACTGTGGAGAACTGGATAAATAAAGACAGAAGCATAGTCGTCCTGCGCAGGACAAAAGCGTCGGACGTAGTCCCGCGCAAAAACATGGTGCTGGCCGCCGTGGACGGGGGAGGCGACCTTGCCGCCCTGGCCATAAAGTTCAACAGGAGCCAGGGGCAGTACCATATCGATGTGGCAGATTACGATTCCCTGACGGATTTGTATAATGCCATACTGACAAAAGAGGCCGTGGACATCATCAATCTGTCCGGGGTCGATGTGGAAAGCCTCTCCAGGCAGGGGATTTTCGAAGATTTAATGCCTTACCTTGAGCGGGCCCAGGACCTTGCGCCCTCCGACTTTGTGGAGGGGCTGCTGGACACATATACTGTCAATGACTTGCTGGCAGGCATTCCGGAGCGGTTCCGGCTGGAGACCCTGGGGGGAGACAGAGGGCTTTTGGAAGGCGAGCCAGGGCTGACCCTGGAGAGACTGTTCGCCATTGCGGAGCGCAACCCTGAGGCGCTTCCTGTCGGGGAAGTCACGAAGGAAGAGGTGATGCGGTATCTCATGATGTTCAACCAGGATGCCTTCATCGACTGGGAGACAGGGGAGTGCCGGTTCGATTCGGCGCAGTTCCGGGAAGTGCTGGAGTTCGCCAACCGCTTCCCGGACACCCTGGAAACCGTCCCGGGGGAGGATTCCCTGCCCAGGAAGACCCATGACGGTCGGGTATTGTTTGCCATATATAATATGGGGAGCCTGGGGGCCTTCCAGTATTTTGAGGGGCTGTTCGGGGAAACGGCGGCCTTTGTGGGCTTTCCCACCGGGGACGGCAAAGGCGGAACGCTGCTCTATCCTCGGAATGCCTTTGGAATCACCGCCATGTCGCAATGCAAGGAAGGGGCGTGGGAATTCATAGAGAGCATCCTGGAGCCGGGCCAGACAGAGAGGATGGAGCCGGAACAGGTCTACCGGGAGTACAGCTACTATGACGACGCATTCCCGTCCCTGAAAAGAAGCCTGGATATCATTGCGGAATACGCCATAGAGGACGACCGGATATGGGCGGAGGAGGGGCACAGCTTCGGAGGCAGAATATACGATGACGGCTGGTTCATGGAATTCCACGCGGTTACACGGGAGGAAATCGATGCCGTGCTGGCGCTGGTGAAGGACGCAAAACCCTTCCGCTCTGCGGAAGGCGATGAAATCATTAAAATCATCGGCGAGGAAGCCCCTGCCTTTTACAGTGGGCAGAAGAGCCTGGAGGATGTGGCAGAGGTCATCCAGAGCCGGGTGCGGATTTATGTAAATGAGAATATGTGAATCATCATAAGGCATATCACGGATGCACCGGGGTGGAGAGCGCGTCTGTGAACAGATCGAACTCTATGCGCATCATTGGTCTGTTATAGGTGCCGCTGTCTCTTCTTCTCGACTCCGGGATACGGTTCGTTCCGAAATAAATATGCGAGCAGCCAAAATATTTGTAATCCGGGTTTATCATGGCTTCATAATGATCGGGCGAATAGCGGTAGTTGATATAGAATGTGTTGTGTATATACTGTGAAGCATTGTTCACGCCGCAATCCACCGTATTCTCGCCTAACCGAGGCATATGGAGCAGGTCCATCAGGGCATTGGCTCTCTCCTGGTTTGCCTCATCATCCAGCCAGTCATGGGCGCCATAGCCTTCGCTGATATCGACCCAGCCCCTGTAGCAGGCGATGGCTGCCAGCTCAGGGTCGAACTTCAGGGGTTCGACGCCGACTTCGGCGCGGTACTCGTTGACTTCCTCGAATTCTTTTGCCTGCTCGTAGGTCATTTTTACATCGAGCTGCAGCGGATAGTTTTCGCCCGATGTGGCGACGCCTTCCTGGGAAGCCTGGTTCAGCATCCAGTAGAAATAATAGCACTCATAATGGTCCCCGAAGGCAGCGCGCAGCTCCTTTTTGCAGTTCTCCTGATAGGCGGCCACGTTGAAGGTCTCGTTTCCCTGGCGGCCTTCATGGACGCCCACGGTCTGGAAGTGCTCCAGCAGAAGCTCCTCGTCATATTGGTACAAAAGCGCGAGAGCCGGGAAGGATTCCATATAGAAATCCGCATCGAACACCAGGGACCAGTCGGCTTCCTCTATGTAGGCGTCGTACAGCTCGCCGTAGTCCCACTCTACATCATAGGGGTTGTGGCCGTTATCCACATCCACCACGAAGGCGGCGCTGTTCTTGTAGAACGGCTCTTCCACCACGGCCTGGAGCTCGCCAAGCCCGGCGATGGCATCGATGTCCGGGGAAGCGGCCGGGGCTTCCGGCTCCGGGCTGGCCTCCGGCTTGGCGGAGCTGGCGGGAGCGGTCCTGCCGGGAGTGGTCTTGCCGGGAGCAGCCTGGACGGACATGGCGGCGCAGCCTGCGAACAGGCCGGCTGCCAACAGTGCGGATACGGGATAAATAAGCATATTCTTTTTCATGACGGATACCTCCTGGTTTATAAATTATAGCCGTAATACAGATTTGTAAGCTTTTGTCAATAACGATGGTTCCTCAGGTTCTCGAATTCCAGGTCTTTGATTTTCCTGTCCATTTCGTCTATTGTATTCCTCATGCGGTCCATGTCCCCCTGTTTATCCACCTCCATCTTTGCCCTCCATGCCATGTTATCTTCTCTGTCGAGCTCTTCTGCCATGCGCTTGTCAGTCCTCGCCTTTTTCCGCATTTTGCGCATCGTGTTTGCGCATTTTTTCGCTGCGGGGGTTCCTTGTTTGCGAAGGTAATCTTCGGTGCTCATCAGGGTGGGCCACCGTTCCCGGTCTTTGCGGTCGTGTCTTGTGAAGAACCAGTAGATGATGGCAAACAGTACCAACCACATAATAAAATCGTTCATGTTGACATTCCTCCGTGTCTTTTTTGTTTTTTTTTCTTACAGGAAATAGTATAGCAGGTTCCTGCCAGCAGATTCGTAATTATTACGGACATGCTCCTTCTGCGGCAGGCCCCTGATGGCCGTTCATGATGCTGTTTTCAGCCGTCCCACCGGCCGGGGACGATGTTCAGTCAATCATTATAGCCTAAATTCCTGCGATACCGCTTGGACTGATATTCCATGACGCCCATATAATACAGCAGTTCCGTCTGAAGCGCCTTATCGTATATCTGAATGACCCGGTAAGCGTTTTCACGCTCCTCCAAAAACTTTTCGGCCATTTCTTCTTTCAGGTACAGCGAAAAAGGCATTCCTGCTTCCGTGGCTTTCTCCTGATACAGGTCCGTATATTCCCTTTTCAGCACAGCCAGATGCGTCACCCCTGCTTCGTCTGTCTTCACCTGATACCAGCCGATCTCCCCCTCTTTCAGGATGATCAGATCCTTCACCGCTGCCCGGCTGTCTATCATTTCCGACAGCGCGTCCGCGTAGAAATTGCAGAAACGGTTCTCGCCCTGACGGAAGACCTTCAGCTCCAGCATATCCAGATACCTCTGCGCGGCCTCCAGGCTTACGAACCGTCGGCAGCTTGCGCCCTGTCCATACGCGGTGGCAAACGCGTCCTGCAGACTCTCGGAAATGCCCAGAGGCTTTTCCGCCTTTTTGACCGCGTAAAAATAATGTCTGCCATTTGCCTCCGGCATATCCTCTTCTTCCGGCAGGGTCTTGATCTGGGAATAAGGATAATACGGATAGACGGCATATCCAAAGGGAACCAGGGTCTTGGCGCCAACCGTTATCGTCCGCATATAATCATTGTCGGAATCCAAAAAGCATATTTCCTCTATATATGGCACCTTGCCCAGAATGACTTCCTCCGCCTTTTCGCCCACCAGTTCCTGCATATAGATCAGCGAATAGGCAAGCGCCGTCACCTCGTCCCAACAGTTCCGCAGATGCTCTATGGCCACATTCCACTGCTGATTCAGAATCTGGTTTACGGATGTCCAGATGGCCTCTTTCTCGGACTCCGGCAGAACGTTCTCCGGGTACACCCCTGTACGTGGGGCGAACATCTCGGGCACCACCAGGATGCGATTGCCCATAGCATATCGGCAGACATATTCATAGGCAATATAAGTAGCCCTCTGCAGATCGCTCCCCGCGCCTATATTGACGCCCATCTCCTTGCCCGTATAGAGCATCTCGGCAATGCGCCCGGCAAAGCAGATGCATATCTGATCCAGAAAATCCTGGCCGGCATGGTATCTTGACTGCCCCAGGGCATACCCGCCATACATCCCTCTGGATACGATTGTCACATAATCGATTCCCATGCCGTAATGGTACTGCAGCACGGCATGTCCTGCTTCATGGAAAGCGGTAGCGATATAGTTCCTCGGGTCATCCTTCTGCCGGGCAGCCCCGTCCGCCTCGTTATGTATCCGGTTGAGCAGGAACCTCTCCGTGACGGGTTCGCTTTTATATACCGCGTCAGCGACGGATTCCTCCACAAATGTCTCGATTTCCGAATAGTTTGTCCTCGTTCCGTACATCTTCAGGCTCAATGTCCTGGCAGCTCTTTTGGAAACCTTATCCTTCAGGTTCTTCTTCTCCAAAACATGAAGAAGGAAGCTGAGACGTTCTTCCATATTAGGAGACGGGAAAGGAATCCTGGTGCTGAATCTCCTGATGACCGCATCGTCCAGTCCTTCTAAGGAATAGTTGGTGGCCGCCACCACATAGACCCCGTTGTTGTCTGTCTCCAGGCCGTCCATTTCCTTCAGGAATTTCTCCAGCATGAGTTCCTGTCCGCTGGTTATCTGGCCTCCCCTGTGCTTGGAAATGGCATCGAACTCATCGATGAACAGGATGCAGGGCCTTTTCCGGCGGGCCGTCCGGAACATTTCTTCCATTTTGGCAATGCCGTCTTTGCTGAGGAAATCCGATCCTACCGTTGAAATGAACGCCGCCCCGGACTCAAAGGCCATGGCTTTGGCGAACATGGTCTTGCCCATGCCCGGCACGCCATACATCAATATGCCGGTCATCAGCCTGGCTCCGGCGGCCCGGTACTTCTCGGGATTTTTGATATTGTCGATACAGCGCTTTACATCCTCTTTTACCTTTTCATTGCCAAAGATATCCGTCAACCGCACCTGGGGCTTCTCCGCCAGCAGATATTTTCTGTTCTGCCGCCTGGCCTCGGCATCCTCCGCCACTGCCTCCTTTTCGCGCAGATTGGTAAAGCGGATTTCCAGCTCGCCGGATTCTCTCTTGTAATCGTAAGCGACATCGCAGGAAAGCCTCTTCCCTTCCCGGACAAGCGCCTTCGCCATTTCCACAAAATGCTGCCTGCCAAGGATGGCCTCCAGTTCTTCCCTGTCCAGCGCCAGGCCCTCGCAAGCGATTTTATCCATTGAATCGCCCCTGTCCGTGTCCTGGGGCTCGTACGGTACTGCCCGCACGAAATCCGTAACGCCCAGCGCCAGGAGCGGAGCCTTGTCCTCCACATCCCCCCTGTCCACGACGATGATGGGGATATTCCGTTTCGCTTCCGCCGCGGCCTTCAGGCACTTATAGCCCTCTGTCGCCTTGTAGTTTTTGGAATCCCGTCCTAAATCTACCAGGATTGCGTCATATCTGTCCTCTCTCCTGCGGCTGTTCCAATTGCAGTCTTGAAGGAATTCCCGGAAGCTTTTTTTATGCTCTTTTTCGCTTTCCGCTTGCTCTGCCAGGTCGCAGACAGCCATCTGCCCCAATTCCTTCAGTCCCCTCTCCGGAAGGAAGCCGTTGCGCAGACGGGCAGTCTCGCCTGTATACAGCGCCGTGCCCCCTTCCGCGTACAGAAGAATCCGCGGCTTCTGTGTCATCTCAAAATATTTCCGGATCTCCTCTGTTACATCTACCGAGACCGATGCCTTCTTTAATTCCCCCAGTCTTCCGGGATAGCGTTTTCCCATATATTCCACGGCTTCCAGGAAATGATCCTCCACCGCCTTTCGGGCATTTGAGCTGACGAATCTGGCATCGATTCTGTCCCCCTTGCCCAAAAGATAAAGCTTGGGCAGCTTATCGTCATAGACAAGGTCGAAATGCAGCTTATCCCGGTTCCTGCATATCTGGGCGATGGCCCTGTCCACGGAATTCTCAAAGATAGCCGACATGTTAAAATAGTCCAGGTGGTTGAACATGACGATTGTACCGGACATAAAGCGGGAAATCAGCTCCGGCGCGAACTTTGATGCCTGGAGGCCTTCTATCACGGCAGAATCCGACAGCGCCGTCAGATTCGCCTCGCGGTTGTCTCCATAGAGATCCCTGCCCTCATTTGTGGTAAATATGAGGATCGCGTCCTCAAAGGAGACCGGTTCATTATAATATTTATCTGTGAGGATCGCCCCGTCCATCACGCTCAGGAAAAGGAATCTGGCCTGCGGGCTCGCCTTCTCTATCTCGTCGAAAAGCAGGACGCATTTGGGATTTTTTTTCACGAAATCCGTGAGCTGTCCGGGCTGCGCCGCTCTCCAGGTCCGTTCGAAGCCCACCAGTCCTGACACGGCGTCGCTGCTCCCGCCTCCATAGGCGGACATATCAAAGCGTTTGTATTTGTATCCCGCCTCCCTCATATCCTTAAGCCCTGCAAACGTTTCCGTCAGAACGGTCTTGCCGGTTCCGGGAGGTCCCGCAAAGAGATAAAGGCCTGCGGGCTTGCCCGATATCTTCCCCCGGATCTGATAGCGGATATAGCCGTCCACAAACTTTTCGATTGCCATATCCTGGCCCTTGACCTTGGCCCGCAGCCCCTCCCGGAGCCTTTTGCGCAGGGCTATGACAGTATCGATTTCCTTTTTCGCGGATTTGTCCCCGGGTTTCTTTGTTCTATAGTGTCTTATTATGGAAAGGAAATCTCTTCTCCTATATCTGCTTGGATCTTGATTATAAAGGAGTTTCCCTGCAAGCGATACCGATGTGAAAATTGCGTTATATTCGGTAACTGACCCGTTTCGCACATCTTCATCCAAAATGGGAAGAAATCTGTCTTCTGGCTTGAAGGGGATGGTAATTCGGTTGAGATAGAAAAAGTCCCTGGCAAAGATTTCACGCAGCTCGCTGAATTCGGACACATCCGGGTCAGCCTGAAGGTTCAGGTCATCCTTGAGGGCTGCCTTCAGCACTTCATATTCTTTCCGCAGCTCCTCTGCGGGCAAAAGCTCCTCCAGCTCCTTATCCTCCAGTGAAAAAAATATGCAGGCTGCATATAATACTTCGGCATTCGTCGCATCCGCTTCAGGCGCATTCATTCCATGTGCCGCCTTCTCTGCAGCCGACAATCCATATTTCCCCTGGATATCTATCAGGATTTTCCGATACTCCGCCCATATTTTTTTGTCTTCGGGAACTGCGGCGGTTTCAGGGGGCTTTGCGCCGGTTTCGGGGACTTCTGGAATTTGCACGGGGCGCCCTGCATAAAACGCGTTGATATAGTCCTCGCATAACCTGAGCGCGGACTTCTGGTCCAGGCTGTTGGGATCCGGCGTCTGGGGAGGAACGAAGGACACGCCTGCCCATATTTCGGCAACCTCCCTGTTGCCTCCCGTATATCGGTATCTGCCATCGCCGTCCCTCCTGAATTCCACATCCTGCATATCCCTGCACTGCCAAAAGCTGATTCTCCGGGTGCCGCCCTCAAACGCCTCATAAATTCTGCCTGTGCCCAGCAGGACGTCTTCGGCCAGTATGGAATGGAAGACGATTTTCTCGTCGTCTTTGCTGATCTTCTTATACAGCCTACCGTCCAGCAGTGCGCTGAACGTAACGTTTTTTCCGTCTGTTTCCAGGAAAAGCTCTACTCCGTCATAATAATCACGACTAGGAGAGTAGTAGAGGCTATCTTCTTCATAACAGGGATAACGATAGGTTCCCGCATAATACATCTGGTTTTTTCCTATTTCCACCATGCCGTGGGAGAGAGGATATCTGAAAATACAGAATTTGTCCTCGTAGTCGTCCCCGGGAATATAACCGAATTCCGGCCCGAATAGATATACCAGCGTATCGTGGCCGTTCTTCTTCGCATGCAGTCGGATATCAGTGCGCTCAGCGTTGCCAAACCCGTGTTCATCGGCGACAAAGCCATCTGAAAGCTGAATATCCGATATGTCTGTGTAGCGGTTTCCCTGATAGAGGATTTCCCTGACAGTGACCTTGTGGTCTTTGCAGCAATACAACAGCGAAAGGATGACCTCCGCCTCATCGCAGCAGACGTAAATGTCTTCATCCTCCTCCCCGTCGCGTATCCGGAATCTGTCGTCTGCCGTTTGGCACTCATGAAATGCCCTTATCCACTTCAGGGCATCCTCATAAAACATCTTGAAGTCCCCGGCCACTTCCATATGGACCGCAGAGCTTGGCGTGTTCCCTGTCTCCGAACAGGGAAAAATCAAAACATTATACTGTCTGGTGGTGTTTTCCATCTGACTGTCTCCTCCGTTGGTATATTTTTATACGAAAGTCTATTGCCATCTTAACATAAAGCAAGCAAAAATACAACTGATAGCATATATAAATGATGCATTGCGATTGTGGGCTTTTCCCGAACTCAGGAAAGGGAGTTCCGACTCGTATCGATTGGTCTGGCCTGTGCCGTGGCTTAGGCCGGAGGGCCATACAGGAGCGCCATGACGAAGCCCCTGGCAACCTGGCCAATCACGAAGCCGGCGCCGAACATCAGGATGAGCCCGATGAAACGTCCGATGGCATACATGATTTCGTGCATTCCGGTGTAGTGCTCCTTGGAGCCGTAATAATCATACTCGAGCATAGTTTTCTCCTTTCTGCCCCAGACCGGAAATCCCGTCCAGGGCATCTGATCTTCGCTGTTTCGTGCCGCCGACATGGAACAGCGGTGTCACGGTGACAGACATTGGAGGAAAAAGCGCATCCCCTCCATGAAGCCTCTGCCGAACAGCTCCTTGCCCAGCTCTTCATGGAAGTGGTTCAGCTCCTCCTCTATCCGCAGATAATCCTCACCGGATATGCGGGCTGACAGCTCCGCGTACAGATGCTTTTCCTCCCGTTCCAACTCCGGCGGCCTGCTTCTGACCCTGCGGGCATATACCGCGTCTGTTAGGTAGCGTTCCACAGCAATCCCTCCTTCTTCCGGCTGCGCCATGCCGTTGATTTTTAAGGTGTCTCCTTTACAGTGAATAGTATAGCAGGCCCCTCTGTGCCCGCCCGTAAATTTTACGGGAACATATCGTCATAAAGCGGACTCAGTATGGGAATGGAGGGCTGGCCGGGAAAACATAGTCCTTAAGCAAAAGATGGGAGAGGAGATAACAGCAAAAAGCGTATGAAAATAATGCGCTGTGTGGATTACGGGAATTTCCGGCGGTTAGTATTATTTGGGTATACTATAAGACAAACTATGAACATGGGAGGGATTCTATGGAACAGAAGACACTGGGCAGGCGTATCCGGGAGGAGAGGCTGAAGCTGAATCTGACACAGGAGAAGCTGGCGGAGGATGTAGACCTTTCCATGGCGTATATCGGGCAGATTGAACGGGGAGAGCGCAGCCTGACTTTGGATAACCTGGTGGCGGTGGCGAACCGGCTGGGCGTCACGGTGGATTACCTGCTCTCGGATTCCATCACTGCCAAAGACGATACGGAATACATGATATTGCGGCAACTATTAAACGGCAGGACGAAAGAGGAGAGGGCCCTGGCAGTGAATATGGTGAAGCTCATGTTCGGCTATCTGGATAGAAGCCTGTGAACCACGGCGGTGCTTCTGGCCAAAGAACGGCATCCAGGCCGTGTAAGGCCTGGATGCTTCGTTCCTGGCTGCCCGGAGAGGGCTGTGGGCTCCGGGCAGGCAGTACCTTTTGGAATCCCGGAAAATCCCCGGGGCGGCTCCTCAGGCTTCCCTACCCGAACATCTGCGGTAAAACCGGATAAATTCCTTACCCGTCATGGTCTCCTGCTTCACCACCTCCGCGGCCAGCGTCTCGATGAGCTCCTTCTTGTCCGCCAGAAGGCCCCGGGTTTCCTGATAGAGCTGTTTCAAAAGCTTGTTGACCGCCTGGTCGCTCTGCTCGCGGAAGGTCTCGGAGCAGTTGTACGCGCTTGCGTCGAGATGCTGCGCTGTGGTCTGGCAGAGGGCCATGAATCCGAATTCTTCCGTAAAGCCCAGACGTTCCACCATCATGCGGGCCCAGTAGGTCGCTTTTTCCATATCCCCGGAGGCGCCTGTAGAGATATGCTCCTTCCCGTAGACGATCTCCTCGGCGACTCTTCCGCCCATGGAGGAACGGATGCGAATCTGGAAATCCTCTTTCGTCCAGAGGCTGCTCTGGCTGGGCTGCACATACCCCAGAACGTCGCCTCTCGGGAGGGAGGTGATCTTCTCGAAAGGCTCGCGGCCGGACAGGATCTCCACCAGCGCGTGTCCCACCTCATGGACGGAGACGGCGAAGCGCCCCTTGTCGTTCTTGCCCGTGTTGGAGCCGCTGTCCTTGTCCACGGGGTGCGGGTCGCCCACGGTGAACCGCTCCACCGCCTCGTAGAGATTGCGGTAGAGGAACCCCAGCTCCTCGCTGTCCCCAAAACGAAGTTCCCTCTGCTCCAGCGGCTTCCGGGGCAGGTGCAGTTCCTGATTGTACATGATGAACGCAGTGTTGATGATGTTTTCAATATCTCCGGGCGTGCGTCCCGCGGTGAGCTCCGCGGTTTCCTCCGCCAGTTTCAGGATGCCCCGGCTCTCCGTCTCGGAGAGGACATGCTCGCCCTTCTCGTTGGGTTCCGTGCCGAACTGCACCAGGATCCCACAGCGCGCGCGGATGCTCTTCTCCGCCAGCTCGCAGCGGGCCTTGCTGTCCGGCAGCGTGAAGAACAGCTTCTTGTCGATTCTGCCGGAGCGGGTAAAGGCAGGGTCCAGGGACTCGTAGGCGTTGGTGGCGGCAAGGATGAACACATTGGACCGCTGCTCGATGCCGTCCATCTGCCTGATCAGCTCGATGAAATGAGAGTAGTTCCCATTCTCAAACCGGTTCTTGGCGATGGCGTCCACTTCGTCGATGAAGATTACACACACGTCGTAATCCTCGGCCCTGTCAAAAATGCTTCCGATGAAGCTGACCGGCATGGTGGTGATCTCCGGAGCCGACAGGGACATGAAGCCCACCCGCTTGTTGGAGGTCTCGGAGCCTTTCTCAAACTTCTTCTGGAGCTCGCCTGCCATGGCCCGGGCGATGAAGGTCTTGCCCACGCCCGGAGGGCCCAGCAGCAGCGCGCCCTTGGGAACAGTGATGTGATAGCGGTCGTACAGGAGCTTCTCCGCCAGCATGTCAATGATGCTCTGCATGTACGCAATCTGGTTTTCACAGCCCACCAGATTTTCGAAACGGGTCTCGATGTCGGAGATCATCTGGATGCGCTCCGCATCATTGGTATTGGCGGCGTAAGCGGTTCCGCCCTTGCGCCGGACCGTGTCAAGCTGGCGCTTCACGTCCCGCTTGATCGAGGCCATGATGGTTTCCATCTGCCCGGTGATTCCGTTGTCCTCCGTGCTGTTGAAATCAATGCCGTCCATGCAGCGCCCAAGGAAACTCTCAACGCCCGCGTAGTTGGCGAAATACGGGGAATTCTGGGGCTGGGCTCCCCACATGAAGAATCTTGTGAGCAATGCCTTCTGATTCTTGAACAACTTCGTCAGAATGTCGCATTTCTTAGGATCCACATTTCCCTGCTGGTCTTCCAATTCCCTGATGAGCTTGCTGTACAACTGGTCTTTTGTGGGCGGTGCCAGCAAGACCCGTTTCAGGCGCCTGTAGAGCCCCTTGTTCTGGCTCAGCATCAGGCGGATTTCATCCTCGTAGCCTGCAATCCAGATGGGAGGGATACCGGGCTTTATATATCTCTTTCCCCCGTTGACCGCCCCTGTCTCAAAATCCACCGATAACGTGAGCCTGTCGCCGCCGCTGCCGCCGGTGGACGCATCGACCTTGGTCCTGCCCGTCATCAGCGGAAGCAGAAGGGAGACCGCCTCCCGGCCAAAGTCGTCTGACATCAGCTCGTAGGCCTCGTCCACAAAGAAAATCGCGTCCTCCTGCGCCGCCTGCAGCAGCTTGCTCAGAACCTCATACTTTGTCCAGCCCTCATAGGCTCCCTTCAAATCCGACGGGGAATACTCCCGCACCTCCTTGTGGAAGATGGATGCCCCCAATTTCTTCGCTATGCTGGTTTTTCCTGTGCCGGCCTCGCCGATCAGCGCGATATTCGGAATCTTTCCGGTCCTGTTGAACTCATTCTTCATCTCCAGAGCCAGGGAGAGGATGCTCTGATCCGGCACCATATCGCCATATAACAGCGATTCCATCTCCTCACGTCTGATTTGCTCCAATCTGGCGGGATCCATGATGAGCCGGTGCACACCGAAGCGGAGGATGGCTTTTTTGACGGCCTTGTAGAGTCCGCAGTTCTTCATGAAGCTGGAGAAATCTTCTTGAAAGAGGGCTCTTTCAGGGAGCTCTTCGCCGGGGAAGGAGTCCCGCTGCCTTAGTTCGCTGAGGCTTGTGCAGTAGGGCTCCTTCTGGGTGGGATTATTTACGGTGATCCCAAGGGAGTATTGCTGCGGTAAAAGGGAGACCTCTGTCTTACCCTCGAAAAAGACCGCTTTCAGCACGTTGATGCGGGCGCCGGTTTCAAAGCGGCTGTAGTCCATAGTATAATGACCCTCAGTGTTAAGGGGAGAAATCCACTGTGCAGTCAGCTCAAAATCCTCTGTTTTGGCAAAGAACCGGTCCTCCTTGCCGACAATATGATTGAAGACAACATTGTCTACTTCGTAGGTTTCCGCGCCGGAGAATGCGTTGCGGAGGGCGCAGAGATAGGCGTGGTACAGGGTGGCGGCGGATTCTTCCGTCAGGCTGTCCGGATCCGGCAGCCGCGGAGGCGTGAAAACGACGCCGCTGTACTTGCTTTTGGCAATGCCTCGATTTTCAATGGTGTACTGGTAGGCTCCATTGACGTTTCTGAAGATTACATCCATGTGGGGCAGGGCCACGTCCCGCTCAGGGCTGGCGGCCAGCGTTTCGTAGTCATCCGTTGTTGCATGAAAGATCACCGTGTCCTTCGTCTTGCTGATCATCCGGCACATCTTTCCGTTTAAGAGCCGACAGAAGGTCACATCTTCCCCGTCTGTTTCCAGGAAAACGTGAAAAAATACATCGAAATCCAAGCTATAATAGCTATCGGGAATCTCCAGGGCGGTCTCTTCATCAATGCGCTCAACCCACTGGCTCACACTGTCGAGATACGCACCCAAGTACAGCCGCTTTTCGTCTGTTTCTACAATACCGCTGGACAGGTTGCAGGAAATCTGGCCGGGCATGTCGTAGGGATCCGGGTCGTACCCGAAGGAGTCGAACCCGAGGAAATACACGGTTACATCGCGGCCGTCCTTTTTCGCCGAGCACCTCACCGGGCACGCATAGATCGTTCCCTGTACCGCCTCGAACTCTTTATACAGGATCTCCAGATTGGAGACATCCGTGTAAACCGTGTCCCGATACCGGATTTCTCTGACGGTGGCTTCGGGAACCGCGCAGTAATACAACAGCGTGGAGAGGGCGGCAAACTCATCGCAGGGAACGGTGAAATCGCCGTCGGTCCCTGCGACGATCCGACATGCGCGGTCCGCTGAACCATTGCTGTAGAGCGTCTGCCTGTCGGGGGCGAGACGGTTCTTCCACTCCTCCACGTTGTTGTAAAAGTCGCTGGAATCTCCGGCAATCTCCAGATGCACCGCGGAGACCGGGGAATTGCTGTCCTCCGGCTGGGGGACAATCAAAATGCTGTACTGCTTTGTTTCGCCATTCACTGTGTCTTTTTCCTCCTCAACTCTTTTTCTGATTTGCTCCGGCGTCTCGGCTTTTGCGGCCTTATTCAGCCCATCATAATATTAGCATATAGCAGATAAAAAAACAACTGATAGCGTAACAAGCTGCATTGTATTTACCCGGAATGTATCCCTTCGGAAGGTCATCCGCGCCGGAGAGGTCAGTATGACCTTTCCGCCATTTCCCGCACACGCTGGAAGGAGACTGCCGCCTGTGGGCTCACTTCCATCTCCTCCAGATTGTCAAAGGCCCAGCGGAACGCATCCGGGATACCGTCGGGAGCCTCTTCGTTGAAGTTTTTGACTGTCCGGCGGGGGCTGCAGGTTCCGGACAGGCAGTAGCGTTTGAAATCCATGAAAACGTCTAGGCAGCTCCGCCCCTGGTTCTCATGGAAAGAGGGCTGCAGCCGAAACGCCCCTCCCACGTCCCCGGGAAACTGTGCCTGATACCCTTCGTCCAGACGGAGATAGTCAAAGCAGCAGCAGCCGTTCGCCTGCCTGTAAGCCTCTTTCAGCAGCCTTCCCGCCTTCTCATAGGCTTCCCTGTAATTCTCCTTCCCTGCCAGGAAGAAGATACAGCCGCTTCCCAGGTGGATGGCCAGCGGAATGTAGAGGTATCTTCCTCCGCTCTGCTCCAGGATTTCCCGAAGGCTGTCGGCCTGGGACAGCTCCAGCATGCAGAAGCCCTGGCTGTCCGTATGCCAGTCTCCGGAGTTCTCCTGGCCTCCCAGGTCTTTTCTGTAGAACTCGTAGCCCTCGCCGCTGTCGCAGTATGCCTCGAAAAGGCGCAGGGAGAAGTCCTGTTTCCTGGGCTCTCTGGGCGGATTCTCGGCCTTGTCCTTTCTCCCCAGGGGATATCCGCTGTCCTGCAGCCAGGTCTTGACCTTGATGTGGACTGCCATCCGCTCCAGACGGGCGGTCAGCCAGGGCAGATAGTCCTCTTTCCGGATCGTCTCCCCGTTCCTGTTCTTCACGGAGCGTTTCAGATTGTGGAGCCGGGCTGCGATTTCCGTGCCTCCGGCGTCCCGTTCCTGGCGTATCAGCGCTGCCGCCTCCGCCAGCTTCTTTTCCACGTTCGCCTTGACGGCCAGGTCTTCGCCGGCCACGCCTGTCTTATGCAGCAGCCTTTTCAGCCACAAATGGGCGTTGGCTATGCTGTTGTCTTTATAATAGATGTCCCGCACCGCCAGATATTCCACCAGCCACAGGTAATAGTCCGTGTCGGTGATCAGCCCGGCTCTGTAAGCGGCATCTCTTAGCCAAAGCTCCTCCCAGAAGTCCCGGCGCTCTTTGCGGCCCTTTTCCGGAACCGTTTTTGTCAGCAGCCCTTTAGCCCAGGCCGGATGCTCCGCCATGGCCGCCGCCAGCTGCTCTTTGATGCGGGACTCGTCCCCGGGCTTTAGGGGCTGTTTCGCCAGATGCCAGGGGTAGTCCCAGCTCCCGGGCCGGCTGTTGGGGCAGAACGGGGCCATGTATTTCTCCAGCGGGTTGGGAGACTCATGGCCGTCCCCGGCCAGGTGCTCCGAGAGCGACCGGTCAAGGCGCTTGAGCAGTCCCGAGACGCCCTCTGCCCAAAAGGCTCTGTAGAGAAAGGATTTTTCCCGTTTGTCGTCATATTTGCACTGGTAATCGTAGATGATGTCGCTGTAGAAGGCTCCGCGGATTCCGTTCACAGATTCTCCCATTGCAGCCTCCTTTCATAGTTGCCCGCCTGCCGGCAGGGGCCGTCGGAGACGCGGCTGTATACGTCCAGCGTCTTATCGGTATCCGCCAGGGGGGAGAGGTTCCGTTCGGCCAGATACAGGCCCACGATTCTCTCCAGTTCCTGATAGAAGTCCCGCAGCACATCCGGCCTGGCCTTCTCGAAGGAGGCCGTGAACCGCCTGCAGGCTTCGAGGTACTCGGCTTTACAGGCAAAGCTCAGGGCGAGGGATGCCAGGTAGTCCGCCCTTTCATACTCCTGGGCCCACTGCTCCATCGCGGCGGCTTCGAATTCGGCCTTGGTCTCGAAATCAGGGAACGGATAGGGGTCGTTGTCATCCTCATAAGCGTCATAATCCCCATAAGCATCGTAATCGTCGTAATCGTCAAAATCCTCATAAGCATCATCGTCCTCATAGCCGTCGCCGCCATCGCAGCCGTCCTCATAGCTGCTATTGCTGTCCGTGCTGTCCGTTTCAGCCTCATCGCGGCAAGCCTTCGGCTGCGCCGTTTCTTCTGCCCGGACTGTGGCTCTCGCCTGGGCTGCCGCTTTATCCGGAGCCGTTTCCTCGTCCGTGGCTGTCGCTTTTGCCAGGGCTGTCACTTTGCCAGGGGCTGCCGCTTTGCCCGGAACTGTTTTATCGCCCAGGGCTGCTGCTTTGCCCAGGGCTGTTTCTTCTGTCTGGGCTGCTGCTTTGCCCAGGGCTGTTTCTTCTGCCAGGGCTGCTGCTTTGCCTAAGGTTGTTTCTTCTGCCGGGACTGCTGCTTTGTCCGGAGCTGTTTCTTCCGCCCGGACTGTGGCTCTCGCCTGGGCTGCCGCGTTGTCCGGAGCCGTTTCCTTGTCCGTGGCTGTCTCTCTGCCTGGAGCAATTTCTTTGCCCCTGCTTCCCTGGAAAGCGCCCGAATGGTGCCGGATGTAGATTCGTTTCATATTGCCCTCATTCGTCAGGCGCTTCAGGTTGTTCTGGCGTTTCCACCAGGGGCTCAGGGCGCTGTCGTCGGTAATCCTCTGGGGATCCACAAGGGTCTTGTAGAGATGGAAGCCGAAGTGCTCGTCATAGCCCTCGTACAGCTCGTTGCGTTTCCCCCCGTCGGGCTCGGCCATGACGCACCATCTTCTGGTCAGGCGCCTGGCCTGTTCCAGCAGGAATGCAAAATCCGTCCGCTCTTTCTCCACAGAGCCGTAAGGATAGGCTTTCGCATACGCCCCCTGGCACAGGCTGCACCGCATGACCAGGTAGAGGTAGAGGCCGTACAGCTCCCGCCGCTCCCGGATATAGGGCTCCGCCAGGCTCTCCCCGGTGCCCGGATCTGTGTCCGTGCTTTCCCGCAGGGTCTCTGCCCAGCGCTCCACAAGCTCTTCCACCAGACCGCAGAGCTTCTCCTGGCTGAAGTCCCCCTTGCTGTCCGTGATCTCCTGCCGGAAGGAGAAGCCGTGCCCCTTCATGTGGCCTAAGAGCCTGTCTGTCACTTCCTCCATGCAGGCAAGGTTCTTTCGGTAATCTTCCTGTTTTCCCTGAAATAATTTCATGTCTTTCCCACCTTTCTTTTCCGGAATTTTTCCTGAAATCTACAGAATCACTGGCCGTGATTCATGCCGCACATTGTAGGGATCATACTCCTGAGCGCCCTCATTGCCCCTTTCCGTTCTGCATGGCAGGGCGTCCGCCTGCCGTACATTTCATAGGCCAGATCATTCCATGGAGCAGATGCCTGAGGCCGTGAGCATAGCGGTCGCCGGACATGTTCCCGCCCTGGACAGAGGGGCATATTCCGGCGGCCATGAGTACACTATATCAGATAGCGGCCTTCTTGTCTGTAAATTTTACAGAAGCAAGCCGCCGGAAGCCGCCGCTGATAAGGAACTGTCTTTCCGACAGTTCCTACCGGAAGCCTATGGGCGCGGTTTTTTTGGCCTCCTGTCTCTCCGGTATGGCCTGCATATTGTCCGGCAGGGAAAAATCCTCCTCCGCAAGGATGAAATCCTTTTCCGCCCCGTCGGCGGCTTCCGTCCCTTCCCCGTAGACCCGTAAGGCATAGCCCAGGATCGCGTTTTCCACCAGATTCCTGCAGAACCGCCCGTTCCCCGCGTCGGAACGGTGCTTCGCCTCCCCGCAGAGGGAGACCGCCTTTTCCAGCGCCCGGGGGCAGAGGGAGAAGCCGCGCTTCTGCGCCTCTAAGGCGACGATCTGCGCCATCTCGTCGGTAGAGTAGTCGGGGAAGCTGATGCGGAAGGGGACGCGGGATCTCAGCCCAGGATTCATGGAGAAGAAGTTTTCCATCTCTTCCGGGTAACCGGCGAAGACTACGACTGTGTCGCCACGGCTGTTCTCCATCTCCTGTACGATGGTGTTGATCGCCTCATAGCCGAAGTCCCTCTGGGAGTCCGATGCAAGGGAATAGGCCTCGTCGATGAACAGGAGCTTCCCCCTGGCCCTCTTGAACACGGACTTCACGTTGATGGCGGTCTGGCCGATATAACCTGCCACCAGATCCGCCCGGCCTGTCTCCACGATCTGGCTGCTGGAAAGGATTCCGATCTCCTGGAAGATTCCGGCCAGGATCCTGGCCACGGTGGTCTTCGCCGTACCAGGGTTCCCCACGAACTCCATATTCAGCGCCACCGGGACGGATGTCCTGCCCAGCGTCTCCATGTCCTTCTTCATCCTGGCGAAGGCCGCTATTTTCCTGACCTGCTCCTTCACGTCCTTCAGGCCTATCAGTTGTGCCAGCATGTCGGAGCTGCTGGGCGGCGCCTGCTCGCCCTGAAGGGACAGGCCCATTGACGCAAGCTTATTTATGACTTCCTCCAGGCTTCTCGATCCAAGATTCCGGATCTTCGCCAGATCCTCCCGGCTCATTTTCCGGAGATCCCCCAGGGTGTAAATTCCGGCTCGATTCAGGCAGACATAGGTGCGCACGCTCAGATCCAATTCATCCAGGAAGAGACTGTCAGGCTCCTGGTCAGACGTCTCCCCGCCGCCGGATTTCCCACCGGCTCCAGGCTGGCTGTGGGCTGCTGGATCCTCCGCATCATATCCCTCCGGATCGGCGTAACCATAGGCTGCGTCCAGATCGTCTTCATCCTCCCAACGGAATCTGTAAGCAGGATCCTCGGAATCCAGGGAGGAATCCTCTGTGGAGAGATTCTCTGTGGAGGACTCCTCTGAGAAGGAATCCTCTGTGGAGGAATCTTCTATGGAATCCAATAGCAGGGAATCCTCAAGGAGAAAGACCTCCAGCAGCCTTTTCATGCTTTCCATCAGGTACTTTGCCGGAAGCCTGAAATCCGTATCCGCATCCGCCATGTCCGCCTCCTCCAGGACGGTATCCGGAAATGCCAGGGAAAGCAAGGTGCGCATCTGGAGAGTCATCTCCTCCGCCAGACAAAACAGGATCACGCCCTGGCTGTCATGACCGGTCTCCACCACGATCCGCACGACTCCCCCGGACTCCTTCACAGCCCTGACCACATCCTGGAGATAATCCGTGTCCTCAGAGGGCAGATGCCGGCTCCTGAATGTCCGGAGTTCGTCGGAGATTCCCGGCATATGCCGCAGGACATATACTTTGGGGAAATCCCTGTACAGATCCTCAAAGGAATCCGGCGCCTGTGCTTCGACATCCGCATATTCCTCAAAAATCCAGCCAAAGTCGCCGGATGTCATCTTGACGTCCCCCTTTGAGAAAGCAAAGGCACGGAGCCCGGTTTTGTCAGAATTCATCTGCCATCCCAGGAATCCGTTCCCCGGAAGCAGCCATGCCGTCTGCAAAAAGCTCTCCACTGCCCAGGAAGCTCTTTCCGACATATGAGTTACGTTGTAGGCATCTGGAGTCAGAGATGTGATATTCGCGATTTCTTTGTGTCCCGTTTTCCATATATAGTTTGACATAGGCTGTGCCGCTCCTTTCGTCATATAAAAAAGTGATAAAAAGTGATAAGTTTCAGCGCCGCGGCTTTTGCCGCGGCTGGTATTGCAATTCGCGTCGCAGTCTAAGCGGTTTGTCCTTGGCACGCTGGCTGCAAGATCATGTCATGATCCTGCAGGTCATGGCGGTGCTTCCCTGACCGACAGAGACTGCGATTAAGTTGTCAAGGAGCGTGGAATACGTCGGCACAACAAAAAAGCCGATGTACAGTACCTTCGAGAGGGCAGAGTACCCCCCTGGGATACTCTTTCTGCACTCTTCCATATACCGTTACATCAGCTTGTCAATCAAGCTATATATGATTTGTCGTGTGAAATGATATAAATTTTCACGAGAGATATTATATCAGGTGTTCGTGTGGGTGTCAACAAAAATTTAAATTTAAAAATCATCCTACAGATTGTCGAACACGGCCGTCTCCTTCTCCAGCTCCGCCACCACGTCCTGGTTGACGCCCATGCGCCGGGTGATGTCCTCCATGTCCGCCGCCAGGCTCCGGGTATTGCCCGCCATGCCGGCGATGCCGGAGGCGCTCTCGTCGATGGCTTCGTCGATGGTGCCGATGGAATCCGCGATGCCGGACATGGAATCCTTCAGCCGCTGGGTCTGCCCGTGGAAATCGTCCATGATGCGGCGGATGTGGGCGGCGTCCTCCTTGTACTGGCTGCCGGATTCCACGAAGGCCTGGAATTCCTTCAGGACGGATTGACTCATGTAGTCAATCAACTGCCTGGCATTTTCGGAAAGATTGTGGACCGAGGCGGTGACCACATCGTTGATCGCCTGGATGCGCCCCGCGGTCTCCTGGGTGGAGTTGGAGAGGTCCCGTACCTCCCTGGCCACCATGGCGAAGCCCTTGCCTGCCGTTCCCGCGTTGGCGGCCTCCACGGAGGCGTTCAGGGAGATCAGCCTGGTCTGCTGGGCGATGGCCAGGATGTCCCCGGTGAGGTTCTTGATCTGGTTCACGCTCTTGCTCTTCTCGATGGCGTCGTTGAGGGAGGACAGGATCTCCTCCGTCTTGGCGCCGGTG
>OFGG01000680.1_pt1 | contig 26965 bp, 21 predicted proteins | sample 1521701 | NCBI WGS metagenome assembly OFGG01 (sample SAMEA3504081, study PRJEB24116) | mouse gut metagenome | biome: mouse gut; feature: mouse-associated habitat; material: faeces | place: Denmark | collected 2011
GCTTTTTGTATGAAAACTAAAGTATAAACTGCAAATCTAATCGGTGTTTAGTATAGATAGATGCCGCCCAAGTTACGCAATAGAGATGCTGGAAAGTATCAAACATTATTTTGATGACGATAGAATTATTTTTGTTGTCTCTGTAAATAAGGAGCAGTTAATACATACTATCACAAGGTATTATGGAGATGGTTTTGATTCTACGGCTTATTTAAACAAATTTTTTGATATTAATGTATATCTTCCAGCAATTGACACTTCTTATCGTGAAGTTAGTGAAGATGATGAAAGTAGGTTCCTGTTATATAAAATAGCAGAAGAGTTAAGTGATTATTATAAATTGACATTCCGTGATTATTTAGTATATAAACAAAGGATTCATTCGATAAGAAACAATCAGGTGAATGGTGATGTAATGCAAGGCATATTATTTTCTACGTTTGTTTCAATCATTGTTATGCTGGATATTGTTGATATAGCTGAAAAACAGAAATTTATGAGCGCAGAAAGTGATATATTAGGTGAATTGTTTATGCAAATTCCTACCTTATATAAAATAGCGTGTAGATTGGGGAATTCAAATGAGTTATCCGAAAAATGTTATAAGGAAGGATATTCGGAAATTGAAAAAGTTTATCGATTTGCATTCAGTAATAGAAAAGAAATATTAAGATATGATGGCAAGATTAGCATACATGCGCATTTTAAAGAAATATGCATTGGTATATGTAATGGCTTTAAATAGAAATTTTGTCCTGAGATTTATAATGGGACATGCTGAAAAATAAGTTATTTGTAACACTTATATTGACAAGAAATCCTTTATAATCAAGAGTTTCTTTAATGGGACCATATGAAGGTGTAGATTTTTGTTGAAAATAGGTAGTTTAGAGAGCGTTTTGAATTATAGCAAGTTAAAGAAAAGTGAAATTTTATATAGGTGATTATATGGATAGTAAAAATGAGAGAGAGATGTTAGAAGCTTGGATACAAAAGTTTCCGGATGAGCGTATAATTGAAATAGTTAATGAAATGAATCGATGTAAGGATTGTATATCTGAATTTGTATACAAGACATCTCAAAGTGTTCACGGTGACAAAGAATTTGTAATAGATTGCATTTTTGATGAGTATGACCAAAGAAAGAAGAGATTAGTCTTTGTAGTATTGATTTTCTGTAACTGGATAAAGAATCTAAAGATGAAATAACTATTTTCTAATATTCAGCTTAACATAAAGTCCCAATTTCATGCTCCAAGATGAAAACTACCAATCTGCACCCAAATGCATTGAGGTAGTTTTTTTTTTTTTCACATAGTCCAACTTATTGGACACCCTTATCTGTATAATAGTGCCTATAGGCTGATAGACAGATTCATTTCCATAAAACACAAAACAGAAAAAGAACAAATGTTCGATTCTGCTATTGACAAATACAAACATATGTTCTATAATAACGAACATGACAGGTACAGGCCTGCCCATATAACAGAAGACCTATCCAAAATCATGCAAACGGTGTGACAGCACCTCTGATTGTGGACAGGCCTTGATACATAAAACGGATAAACCGCTTGGATATATTAAATCATTTTCCGTGCTTCAAGTCAAGCAATTTCAAGCGGTTCAGCTGTGATTTCGGTGGAAATGTAACTAAATAGTTGTAGTTTGTGTTCTGCAAGTTTTATTGCAGAGAAATGTTCCAGTAAAAGGAGAAGTATATATCAGCTTCACTTTTATTTTGTGACGGGATTTTTGGGTGCAGATTGAAGGTTTAATGTAAGGAGGGATGTCTATTGAGAGCATATGGGCTGTGAAGCCTTAAATTTTTTGATTCAAGAATCCAAGTTAATAAGGAACAAAAAGAGATAATCAATAAAAGGAAGAAGGTGATAAGAATGAATGAAAATTTAGTCAGAACACAGTATGTGATTATGAAAATTCTTAAAAGCAAAAAGGCAACTAATTACATGAAGTCAATGACGATAAATGAAATAGCTAAAAATGAAAAAAAGAATAGGCCTAACACTTTGTATAAGCATGTACTGATACTTGAAAAAAGGAATTTAGTAAAATCAGGTGCAAAAGCAGAAAGGGCAAATGGATACTATTTAAGTGAAGAGGGTCTGGCATTATTAAAAAAATATGATGACGTGGAGGAAGAAAAGGATGAATGAAAAAATGAATGCTAAGGAAGTGTATGCTTTTATAGGACTGGGACAGATGGGCGGCAATGAGACGAAAAGTATCCACGCAAAGGGATATTCTTCTGTTATGCCAGCCAATACAGCCCAATCGGATTTAGACGGCCTAGATATACCAGAGGATTGCAAATATCATATTCTGGGCGGGTATGGCAGTAGCAAGGAAAGGAAAAAAGCAAAACAGCTGTTGGCAGAAAATAATTGTGAAAATTTCGACCTTCTAATTAACGAGATTAAAGAAAGGTTCGGAGACTGCCGGATTATCTTCCTCATGGGAAGTTCTGGAGGTGGTTCTGGGAGTGCCATGCTACCGGCAATCAAGAAGAGGCTGCTTGCTGAAACAGACAAAACCATATGTGTAGTCACATGTACGCCAGATGATAATGCAAGCATGAAAGAATATATGAACTGTTATGAATTCTTTCAGGAATTGGAAAGCGTTGAAGGCGGTGGAGCAACGTTCATCATAGACAATAATAAAAACAAGGAAAAGCTTGTCTTAAATGAACAGTTTGCCTGTTATCTGGACGCTTTCCTGAATTGTGAGACAAGTTCAGCAAGGGGAGTAGTCGATAGGGCAGAAATTGAAAATGTCCTGTCCCAAAGAGGGGCGTGTATTGTCAATAAGCAAGGCTCTGATAACGCTACAACACAGACAGTTATAGAACGGATTAGGGACAACATTTATGCACCATTAGAGAATGATGGCGTAGTAGCGAACGTAGCGTTGGTAAATTCAAATAGCAATGTGCGCTTAAGCGAAATTATCGAAAATGTTGGAAAACCGCTTGCGACTTTTGAGGGATGGGAACTTGATGCTACTGTACTGGCGATTTCAGGATGTTCGCTCCCTTATAAGATGTTGGATGAAATCAAACAGAGGATTGAGGAAAATAAGGATACGATTAAAAAGAATTTAACAGCTACAAGTGAACGTAGATTGACAGGAAATATTGACTTTTTAGGGGATATTACAACCGAAAAGCCTAAAACTGAGAAAGTGGAATCTACAAGAGATTGGTTATTCATGTAAAGATTATCAAACATAATCAGAGCTGATAAGGAACTAATAAGAAATAAGCATAATAAAAAAGAGAATATATTATCTTGGTCAAAACAAGGTGAGATTTTCCGTCTCACCCATGACCCACTCACACCAAAGGAGGAACCAAACATGATTTCATTACTGAAATACTGGCTCAGACATATAATAACCTTATGCCTCATGATAGCAATTATCTTCATGGTGGCATGTACTGTATTTGTGATTGTTCTGATTGCCAATGGGGACATACGGATTCATAGGATAAAAGAAGATGAAGAAAGGGACACATAAGGACAAGACAAAAAAGCAAAAGTTTCATTTACAATTGTAGAAGTAGTAGTTATAGACGGTATCGCTCTATGGATACCGTCTTTCCTATCAAAAAAACACAGAAAGGAGATTTGGCGGAATGATTGATAGGGACAATATCGTATTCAACAAGAAAGCGTATTATACGCCCTCATGGACTGGCATCGCCAAAATAGCAATCCTATCGGCCTATGACAAAGGAAAGCTGTTGGTACAGGCGAAAGATTCCCCATTCATCAGGATTGATGATTATGTCTTCGATGAACCTGGCAAGGCCAGAAAAGCACTGAAACAATGGGAAAATTATGAGAGAAAGAGAAAAAAGCTGAAGAAGGAGAGAAAGAATGCGAAGAAAAACAACTACACAAAAACTACATGAAGCAATCTCAAACAATCTACTGAAAATCGTAAAAGTACAATGCAGTTACAAGTCATCCAATAGGATAGATGAAATCAACAAAGAAGAATTCAAAGATAACCTGGACTTCCTCTCTGAATCTGGCGTGTTCTCTGGTTTCGTAGATTGGCATTTTGAAATGAGTCCATCCGAAAAAGGAGAATACATAATTGACAGTGGTGCAAAGAATCCGTATTCGGAAAATATCGTAACTGTTTATTTGCGTGTTGGCGAGGATGTGGATGCAGAAGATATAGAAAGAAGCTTACTATTTGAGGAGGATTAAACCAATGGTACAGGTTATCATGAAGAACCTGAACAGGCTTTTTTCAGGCAACATCAGCATGGTAAAAGTAACCTATAATACACCCAAAAGCAAGGATGCCATTAAGTTCACTATGCTTGGACATAAGATAATGGAAGAGGATGATATGATTACGGTTTATGATGATAAGGATGGACAGTCCATGCCAAAGACCGTGAACATTGATTCCTCAATAGTAGAAGATATTACATATGAAGATGGAAAAGCTGACGGATTGGGGATTTACGGAAAGAAGGTGATTATATGCATGAAGGGTGGTGGTGAGATTGAGATGGAGACTATGGGGATGGGATAAATGTTTATTCAAAGTGGATTTTGAGGAGGAATGAGTTATTGAGCAATCAAGTAAGTTATGGATTGTTTTATTTTGGAAGAAACAGCATTCCATATGAAGTAAACGATACGACATACCAGATTAAATGCTTGCAAAGGATATATCACACAACAGGAGATTTTAGATGTGTATACTTACAGTTTACATTAAGTGATAATTTGACATTAGAAATGCTGAATGAATTTAAAACAGAATATATGAAAGCATCTAATATTTCTTATCTGACAACTTGTGGAAATGTAATCATTGTCAAGAAATTTGAGAAACCGGAAATAGCAAAGCAGAATAAATATGATGCAGCATTAATGAATCGTGTCTTTTATAGGCTGAATCATTTGAAATTGCAAAGAAAAGCGTACAAGTAAAAAGACAAAAGATTGGAGGAATGTGTTATTAGCAAAATTACAGTAATTGACAACCCTATGGGAACAGGCAAGACTAGTTGGAGTATACAACATATCAATAGTAATCAGCTTGAAAATATTCTTTACATTACACCATTTTTAAGCGAAGTGACAAGAATAATCAATAATACTAACAGAGAATTTAAGCAACCAACGTATAAAGGTGGTAGTAAATTAGATAACTTAAATGAGCTGTTGGATTGCCAATATGACATTGCATCAACGCATGCTTTATTTAAAAAGTTTGATGAAGAGAGTAGAGAACATATAAAAAAAGGACATTATACTTTGATTCTGGATGAAGTACTTAATGTGATTGAACCATATAACGTACAAAAGGATGATGTGCCATTATTGATTGATAGTGGTTGTATTACTATTGATGAAGATGGGTTTGTTATTTGGAATAAGGATAAAGCGAATTATGATACAAAATATAACGAAATAAAAATGTTGGCAGAGAGCAGAAGTCTTGTTTGCATAAACCAAAAACTTTTATTATGGCATTATCCGCCTGATATTTTTACATTGTTTGATGATATCTACATATTGACATATCTATTTGAATCAAGTATCTTAAAAAATTATTTTGATTTATACAAGATTGAATATGATAAAAAAAGTATTCATAATGAAAACGGAAAGTATCATGTATCAAATTTTAATATTCATGACACAAAAGAATATTCAAAACTAATAAATATTTATGATGGAAACTTAAATACAAATATAAAGCAGAAGCAGACAGGGTTATCTTCTACGTGGTTTGGTAAGAAAGTAAATATACCAGTAATACAGCAAATGAAGAAGAACTTATATAATTACTTCACAAATATTCTAAATGCAAAAAGCGAAACAATTATGTGGACAACATTTAAAGATTCAAAGATGAGTTTAAGAGGGAAAGGATACTCCAAAGAATTTACCACAGAACAATTGAAAAGTATCGAGAATGCATATGGCTTTTTGGCTTGTAATGCAAGATCGACTAATAAGTATGGAAACTGTTATAATCTGGCCTATTGTTTAAATGTGTATCTGCATCCATCAGTATCACAGTTTTTCAGACAAAAAGGGATTGTTATTGATGAAGAGTTATATGCATTATCTGAAATGATTCAATGGATATGGAGAAGTAGGATACGAAATTGTGAAAGCATTAATATATACATACCATCCGTTAGAATGAGAAAACTATTAGAATCATGGTTGAATATGAATGTAGACTATCAACATAAAATTGCAAGCTGAATTTTAGGAAGCAAAACTTCCTAAATTGTTAAAAAAAGCAAGGAAAATCAAGGGTTTCAGAGATAAATCCTTAAAGAAAATAGAGGTAAAATTCAATCAAGTACAAGACGGATATAATTATTGGACAGACTGGCATATTGCAAGCCGCCGCCCTTTGGCGGTGAAGCAATGTGTCAGGATGCTCCAATAATAATCACGGACTAAGACCACAGCTCTGCTGGGGGCTTAGGCTGTGCCTACTGTCAGAGACTACATAAAAGGAGATTGATTATTAATGACTAAACAGAATAAAGAGAATTTACAGAATAAAAAATTGACAGATTCATTATTGGTATCATGTTTAGCTGCTTGTGAAACTGTAATCAGTAAAAAAGCTTATCTGGAGAAAAAATGGAGTAGTTATAATGTAGTTTTTGACCAGACTGCAGGTGATATGTATCGTCAGGAACGTTTAGAATGGATGAAACATAGAGAGAAATTGCGTTCATTGTTATTGCCTATATATTCAATGAAGATGATTATTCAGATGACTAAGAGCTGTAAAGATAAGGCATCACAGAAAGAAGTATTAGAAGTGATTGGCTTGATTGATAAGAATGATTATGAGTTGGTGTAGACTTGTAGTCCCTGACAGTAGGCAGCCACCGCAAGGGCGGCGGTGACTGATTGGTTCGCAATCGGAGATTGCTCACCTCTTATATTTTTTAGATGAAGAAGGAGAATTTTAAATAAGGAATGTAGTTACTTTCTGATTACAATAAGTAACTACATGAGAAGGAGAAATAAATGCACTGCTATATTCAGGAAATACAGATGAAGAGTTCCAATTCTATTGGATGTGGCAAGGAATTATGTGTTACTACATCGAATTGGACAATGAATGGGATTCCTTATACAAGCTATGGATACACATACTCAGACGAAAAGTTTGAGCGTCCCATTAAAACAGCATACAAGGTAACGCTACATGATAAAAGCTACCGTAATGACAAAGGAAAAGTAAGGAAGAACCAATATCATGTGACAACTATCAGATATTATGATCTCGTTGACAATTATTGGGGAGATTGCCTTTTACATAGCAGGATTGATGATATCGCTGATGAAATGGACATTGATTCTGAAACCATATGGACAGAGATAGAGAGTAAACTGGATGCCTTAGAAGATAAGGTAAAAGCTGAATTTGCACAGACAGAAGAATATAAGGCAAAGAAAGCACATGATGCTGTTTTGGATGAATATAGAACAAAGAAAGCTGAATTTGCTGAAAAGTATGAGGTGCAAGAAAATGAATATGACAGATGCTATGATATTTTTGGTGTGCTGAGAAATTCAGAATATCTTGAAAAGATAAAGCATGAATTCACTGCAAGGAAGGAATATGAAAAGAGAAGCAGTAGTTACCAGAGAGAATATAGAAGTAACTACAATGGCTATTCTGGTGCTCATAGGACAAGCATGTTGAACAGTGGGCTTAGCTCTGAAAAAGAGAAAGAGTATTACAAGAAGTTTTATAGGACGTTAGCTACAAAATATCATCCTGATGTAACTGGTGATGGTGAAGCGATGAAGTTTCTGAATAAGCTGAAAGAGTCTTGGGGGATATAGGAATTGGCTGAATCTGGCAAGGATTCGGATGAATACTTCAGGGAAGTGCCTGTGCAAAGATTTATAATGTAGAAGAAAAGTAAATATATGGCCTGTCAGTCAGACAGATAAAGAGAATTGCAAGGGTGTTCCTTATCTCTGCCATTAAGATTTAGGAGTGGTTGGTTTAAACCAAGTGTTTTGAAGGTAAAGGAGAAATATTAGATATGGCATATGTAGACATTAAAGATTTGACAGTTGATGAAGAATTTAAAAAATTATTACCTGTTCCAATGCCAGAAGAATTAGAAAATCTTGAAAATAGTATTCTGCAATATAGAATGCTAGATCCTATAAAGATATGGCAGGAACCAGATACAGGTGAATGGATTATTATAGACGGCCATAATCGCTACAATATTTTAAAGAAACATAATATTGATTGGCACTACTGGCAAGATTATAAAATTATGACTGAATTAGAAACAAGAGAAGATGTTAAACAATGGATGTTTGAACAGCAATTAGGTCGTAGAAATTTAACTGATACAGATAGGTATGAGATTATTCAAAGATTTAAGGAAATATTTCAGAAAAGAGCAAAAGAGAATCAATCATCTGGTGGTAAAGGATTGACAAATTTGTCAAAAGTTAATACCAGAAGGGAAATGGCTAAAGCAACAGGCGTTTCAGAAGGTACATATCAGAAGTTGGATAAAATAATGCAATCCGATAATGAAGAAATAAAGCAACAGGTGCGAGAAAAGAAAATATCTATTGATAAGGCATATCGTGAAATAAAGAATCCGAAGCCAAAAGAAAAAGAATCAATTACACCAGAACAAAAGATTATTGAGTTTGATAATCGGATGAATGAGATTGACAGAGAGATTTCTTCTTTGAGAACTGAAAGGGAATCATTGATGCGTAGGCGTAGTTCCTTATTTGAATCATTGGATATCCCATGTGAATTGAAATATGAGTTTGTGGAGAAAGAATATGATTTCTGGACAAGTAGAGATTGCAGATTCTTTATAGAAATAAATGGTCATAAACAAATTTTCGTCGAATGTGGGGTATACTGTGATGAAACTCCTTATAGTTTATATATAAATAAAGTTCCTGAAAAGTATAAGAATGATTTTATCATGCTATGGAAGAAAGCGCATAAGGAAGAAGTGGAATTTAACAATAAAAAAGTGGAGGAACGTAATAGAGAATTTGAAAGAGAATATAAAGAGGCACTTATAAATGATACTAACAAATTCAAGGATTTTTACAAGCAATGTTATAAAACATTAGCAAAGAGCGTGCATCCAGACGAAGGTGGAAATGTGGAAGCAATGCAATATTTGAATCAGTTAAAGGTTATGTGGGGGATTTGATATCCCCTACTTGTTTATAAAGATGTTATGTAAAAGTAAATCAATGAGGAGGACGCAAGTGATTAACGATACAAAGATTCAATACTTATCAGTAGCAGATACAAAAATTTATAGAGTCACAAATATTGACTTTAGAAATCTGGCAATAGAAGCAATCCAAGCAGATTTATCTATTGAAGATGTTCCTCAGAATGAGGTGTTTCCGATTGAAGAGTTTGGAGAGTTTAGAGTTAGATTGATTAATGGGTGATGGTAGTTGATGGATGCGTCCATTTGGACGCAAGCTACATTACTGCCATGAAATTCCTCTTTCAATAGTTTGGAGATTCTGCTACCTATTTGGTTCTGATTCTATGGTGTGCTTATGATTTTGAGGTAAATTCGCGTTTTTGGAGTGTGAGTGGGGATTGGTAGGGGTGAGGAGGATAGGGGGAATTTGGGCGGATAAAGGTGTTGTGCAGTTTGATAATTGAATAATGTAGGTTAATACGATATAATAAGGGCATGGAGGAAAAAACATGCCTAATGATTATACAACAGAAATGTTTATGAAAACACTCAATGAGCTTTTAGAGAATAAAATCAATAAAGGAATATCGGAGGACGAAATAGATAAATTTCTTCAGTCAGAAGCAATATCTAATATGTATCAAAAGATAGTTAAAGTAATGGCTGATGATGTGGCAAAAACAATTGAAGCAATAATGTATGAAAAGGTATTAGAAGAAAGAGCGTACACAGATGAATTTATAGCTCGAATGGAACAGAAATGGGGTAAAGCTTTTGTTGCATCAGAAGCATTATATATATGTGTTATAGAATCAGCACAGAGTTATGGCAAATATGTTGTAGAACAGCCAAAGGAAAAGAAGGATGAAGTCGCTTTCGTATATAAGGCGATAATTTCAATTCATGCCAGAGCTTGTCAGGAATATTTGGAGATATTATGTTTATGTAGAAATGGTTTTGCGGATGGTGCTTATGCCAGATGGAGATCTTTATATGAACTTAGTATAATATCAGATTTTATTAGGAAAAATGGGAGAAGGGTTGCAGAATCTTTTTTGAAAGCGGCAGATACAGAAGACAGATATGAATGGGCAAGATGCGCGGAATGCTTTCGACATTACTCGAAAGACAAATTTATTACATTTGGAGCAATTCAAAAGCAATGTGCACTTTCTACTACAGAGTGGAGAGAGCAATATAATTTATCCAATCAGTTAGTACATGCTTCACCACAAGGAACAATGTATAGGTTAGGAAATAAATTAGACACAGAAATATTATCTGCAGGACATTCAGATTATGGTGTTTCGACACCAATGGTTCAAGCAGCAATTTGCTTAGTTTGCATAACAGCAGATTTGTTTACGTTATTTCAGCATGGAGATAGTATGGTTTCTATGATAGCTTTTCATAACTGGGTCGATAAAATACAAAATTATTGTAATGAGATAGAAAAGAATTGCTTTGAAGATGAAAAACAATAATGAAATGAACCTTACCAGTCACAGGCGTTACTCTAAATGATATCTGATGGCTGGTATTTTTTATCTTCAAATCAACACACAAATCCATGATTTCAAAATGATGTGAAAACAGAATAGCAAAAAGAGAAGTATAAACTTAGAGCAGTTTCCCAATGGGATTGTTCTAAGTTTTCTTTTTTATACGGAGATTTCTCTATAAAATTTTCACTTTTTTACACAATGAGATTTTAAATTTTGTGGAAAATATGTGATTTCCATTTGTTCTTTGGTTTCTCGCTATTATGAGAAAAATATGGAGATGAATGGAGAAGTAAATTATGTGAGTGATTTACGCTTGCTAATAAAAATTATTGGAGGATGGATTAATATGGAACAGTTACATGAACATAATCAAAAGACTTATGAGAATATTTGCCGTATGTATGGTGAAGGAATTCAGAGAGTGGCAGTTGTACAGCCAACCGGTTCAGGCAAAAGTCTCTTAATGGCAAAACTGATTGAGGATAATCCGAATAGTAGATTTTTTGTCTTGTCTACAAGGCATGAAATCAATGAGCAGTTCAAAGAGAAATTGGATGAAAAGATACTGAAAAGAATTGATTTCAATATCTATTGCAATATGCCAAATATGAAGCAGGAAATAATGGAATCATTGCAACCAGACTATATTTTCCTTGACGAAATGCATAGGGCATTGGCCAAAGAGTGGAGTAAAGGCATCATGCGATTGTTGGAAATGTATCCTGATGCAAAAGTATTGGGATTGTCGGCGACTCCTATTCGTTATCTGGATAGATGCAGAAATGTAGTTGAAGAACTGTTTGGTGGCAATCTGGCATGTGATATGAGTCTGTCCGAAGCGATTCTTGATGGGATTTTACCTATGGCTAGATACGTGTGTGGTGTCTATTCATACGAAAAGGATGCAGAAAGTTTGAATAAGAAGATTGAGAGAAGTTGCAACAGTAATGAAGAGAAGAAAGATTTGCTAAGACAAGTAAAGATACTGAAAGAAAATCTGGATAAAGGGCATGGTGTGTCTGATATTTTCAGGAAATACATTGTAAGTGGTAGTGAAAAGTTTGTTGTATTTCTGAAAGATACTACACATTTAAGAGTAATGAAGCCAGTTATTGAGAAATGGTTTACTGATGCCGGATTTCCTGTGCGACTTTTTGAAGTGCATAGTAAAAATACTGACAAGGATAAGGAGTTTCAGAAATTTAAGGAAGATACGGAGGATGGAATAATCAAAGCCTGCCTAAGCGTCAACATAGTTACAGAAGGAATCCATGGCGATATTGACGGTGTAATCATGCTTAGAGATACAATCAGTCCGAATATGTACTTTCAAATGATTGGAAGAGCGTTTTCTTGTGGTAAGAAGACTATACCGTTGATATTTGACCTGGTTGCTAATAGCCAGTTTATTTCTGATGCTGCCGATAATTTTCCGAATGAATTAAGAGGAGAGATTGAAAAACGGAAGAAAGAATGTGAAAAAGAGGGTAAGGAATATGAGGTTGGTTTTGATGTGGATGAATTCATTGTGATGGATGAATTTATGGATGTGGTTAGTGGATTTAGGGAAATTGAGGGGAGGTTGGAAGGAAGTTGGGAAAATGGATTGAAACATTTTGATAAATATGTGAGAGAACATAATGGAGATGTGTTAGTGCCAGAAAATTATAAAGATGAAGGTGGTTTTTGTACTGGTAATTGGGTAAGTCGTCAAAGAAGTAATTTTAAAAATAAGAAACTATCAATAGATAAAATAGATGAGCTGAATAAAAAAGGATTTATTTGGGATGTAAAGGAATTTTACTTTAATAAATATTTTGATGCTTTAAAACAGTATAAAGATAGAGAGGGAAATTGTTTTGTGCCTCAAAAACATGTTGAGATTATAGGGGATGAAAATATAAATTTAGGTCAATGGTGTTTAAATGTTAGGGGTGAAAGAAGAAATAAAAATGGAAATTATATATTAACAGAGGAAATGGAAAATCAGTTGACGAAAGTAGGGTTTATATGGGAACCATATAATAAATATAATTTTGAAAATAGTATTATAGCTGTAGCAAATTACTGTAAAGAATTTGGGAAATATCCATCACAGCATTCACAAGATTGCAAGGTTAAAAGATTAGGGGCTTTTGTAGTGCAATTAAGACAGAACATGAGGAAAGACAATTTTCCAGAATGGAAAAACGCACTAATTAAAAAATATGTTCCTGACTTTTCTTGTGAACACAATAACATTGTGGCGTTAAAGCGTTTCCTTCATTATGCTAGATTATACAAAAAAGAGAATGGTCATTTAAATATAAAAATCAATGATGTTGTAGGTGATGATTATAGAATTGGAATAATATTTAGTGCTATGAGGCAGAAATATAAAAATGGACAATTTAAAAACAGTGAAGTAAGACAAATTGAAGAATTAGGACTTTATCTTGGTAGTAAATTTAATAAACAATATAATGAAAAAATGGAATGTGCACGACAAGCGGTAAGAGATGGTGTGAAGATAAATGTTGATAATCAGTTTTATAATAAAATAAATTTGTATACTTGGATTAAAAGCACTATTAATAAAAAATATAAAAATGGTGAATTATCTGATGAAGAAAATTTAATTATTGAAAAACTAATAGATAAGCCATTAGGTAAATTTTTCAATAATGGTACTTATGTGAAGGTTGTTGACGTTATAAACAAAGAAGAAATTTCCATATGCAAATCACGGAGTGATGTTTCTAGGATAGTACAAAATGTTTATGGATTTAAGTTAAGTGATGAGAGTATCCGTAATCGATTAAGTGGTAAAGTCACCACCCCATATAAAGGACGCTTCATGTTCTATTATGCAACTGATGAAGAAGTGAAAAAGTATTTGGAAGATGGTAAGCAAGATAATTCATAAGAAGGGAAATAAAGTAATGAGCGATTTAAATAGAACTGCAAAATCTTTAAATGAAATGTCTTTAGATGAAAGAATGGAATACCAGAGGATGCATGATAGGGTAGTCATATTACAAGCAGCTATGAAAGGTGCAAGTGTGGAATTGAGAACTTTAGGAGAAAAAAGCATCCGTTTGCATTAGAGAATATACAGAATAATTAAAATGCAGATAAGCCATTTCGGAGTTGTAGAATTCTTCAATCTCCGATTTGGCTTCTCTTACCTGAAATGATATGAACGGTGTGAGTGAAATTTTATGGTTGGTTTGTTTTGAATGGAGAAGTATTAAGTGGATTATTTGTTGTGGAACTTATATTGTGGAGGTAGTAGATATTGAGTAAAGTTAGAGAAAATAATGATAGCATAAAGGAAAGTAGCGCAATAAAAATTAGAAGCATACAGGCAGCAAGTTTGTACAGAGTCAATAATGGTTATAAATTTGTGCTGAGAAAAGCGAATGAAGATGGATGTTATAGTGGATTAAAAGAGTACAGGGAACCATTTCTTGATTATGGGAATGCTGTTATTAATAATAGCCTGTTTGCAAAATATGTCCGTAAACATGGTGTAACTGTCAATAGAAATAAAAGAAGTTTGGATTTCCTGATGATGAAATTTGATTGGGGAGTGGATGAAGATGACTCCAATAAAGATAATATAAAGCAAGCTATAACAACACAGGAATTAAGGGATTACTATTATGAGAATGGCGCAACTGTAGCGTGGAAAACATTTGATTCAAAAACTGGCAAGGAAATTAAAGGGAAAGAAAAGATTATAACCTATAAAATGCTTTTGAGGTCTCCAGGAAAAGCCAAGGAAGGGCATTGCCTTTTTATCAGGGTAGAACTACATAGGAAAGTGCTTAACTACCTTACAATGGGGCTTTGGGAGAGGATGCCGAATGTAAAAGGTGCTAAGATAGTTGAAATGTCCGCATATGCGCCGCTTATCACTGCAACTGCGATAGATTATATCCAGATTCCTATGGAGAACATTTTTGTTTTAAAGGATCAGGAGAGTTCATGCTTCAAAAAAGCGATTGCTGTAAAGGTTAAAAAAATTGAACATACCAGAAAAGAAAAGGATTATTCCGCTTTTGAGGAATATATTAACCAATATGGATTGACTCTTTATAAGAAAAAAGCAGTGGAAAATCCTGGATTGGAATATGTAGAGAGAAGCAAAAAAGCTTTAGGGGAATATGGCATTGATGCAGATTTATGCCCTAAAAGGGATGCTGCCTATTACAAAAAGGGGTGCTATTGTGATAGAGAACAGGAAAAATCTGAAATTACTAATGTCTTATGGGATGGCATGGGGATTATTTCAAATGATATTTTTCCTGAAAATATGGATGGTTTTATATATTGCAGAAGCCACTTTTTTAAGTCATGTCTGTTTCGAGGGAATATACAAGAATATTTTAGAGATTTTTATGGTGAAGATTACAATACGGCATATGAAACGGATATGACGGGGAGAAGAATAAAAGTGACGGATATAAAAGTGATCGTTACAGAAAATTCTTTGAAGTGGATCAAGTTTCTTGATTTAATGAGTAAAAGCGGAACAATGGAGGACGGATTCAAATATTACAGCAAGATAATGAAGAAAGATGGTGAGATGTTTGCGATTGTTAAGACTGCCCATAAAAGCAAATATGATGATCTGCAAAGAAGTTCTTTTCAAATGAACAATACACTGCTTACTACTGATGAAAGCGTGTTGGAAGAAATTGCGGCTCCAAGTATTGAATACTGTAATAAACTAAAACTGGATGACGAAGCATTCCTAAAATATTTGGAGATAACTGGTTCCGCAAGGTACAGCATCAATAATGTTTTGATTGCGCTGTATAGATGGAATGATGAATTCAGGTATATGGAATGGTTCAAAAATAAGAAGAAAGCAAAAATCAATGAACTGAAAGACCAAAGGCTTAAGCTTGGTAAACTGTTCCAGTATGGAGATAACTTAGTCATCTGTGGGAACCCTGTGGCAATGTTGATGTCGGTTACAGGACAAAGTTACCTTGATGAAAATTGTTTCATACAAGCAGAGGATAGGATTCAATGTTGTACAAGCAGATTTGGGGAAGGTGAAATGCTTGCAGGATTCCGAAGTCCACATAATTCACCGAATAATATTGTTTATTTGGAGAACGTATATCCATATAAAATTAGGAAGTATTTTGCAGATTTAGGCAATAATGTTATCATTATTAATGGGATTGGGACTGATGTACAAAGTCGGCTTAATGGGCAAGACTTGGATACAGATAGTATTTATACAACAGACCAGAAGAGCATCGTTGAACTTGCAAAAAAAGCATATGCGGAATGTCCGACCATTATCAATGGGATAAAACCAGATGGCAACAGTGGATATGATAAGAGTATGCTTTCCTATTCTAAAATGGATGCCAACATATCTTCCGCACAATACAATATTGGTTCTGCAAGCAATATCGCACAACTGGCTTTAAGCTATTGGTTTGATGGAGGATGCCAAGATAAGGAATTGGAGGATATATTTATAATATGTAGTGTATTAGCGCAAGTGGCAATTGACTCATGCAAGAGAAATTTTGAGATAGAAGTTGGGAGTGAGCTTGCGAGGATTGGAAAATTGCAATGTATGAATCATAATCCAAGATATCCTCAATTTTATGCTGATGTACAGAAATACAACAATAAAAAGAAAAAAGGTAAAAAACTGGAAATCAAGGATGAAGAAGTGGGGTTTTTCAACTGCCCTATGGATCTGCTTTATAAAATCGTTGAGAAGGGGATTATTGATCTCAGAAAACATAAAAAACTGAATACTAAAATATATAGGGAAGGTGAATATGGTGTAAAACCTATTTTTGAGTATAAAGCGGACAAGGTTAAAGTTGATAGAAAACAATATCAGAAAGTTATAGGCATAGTAAAAGAATACGATGAAAGGGTGGAGATATTAAATAGGGAGGGAACTTCTTATCATAATGAGCGGCTTAATGAATTTGAGATATGCATGGGTAAAATAAAAAATCTTTATATCAATTGTGACACAATGTATACATTGATTTCATATGCTTTTAAACCTGGGAATGAATATTTAAGGGATAGCATGTTGACGGTCTTATATGATAAAAATAAAAAAATGTTTTTAGGATGCTTCAAAAAAACTGAAAAAATTCCACAAAAAAGTCTGGAAAGTGTTGATTTTACAAGTCTTTTGATGATTCCCTGTGAAGGGAGGCGGGAACAGATCGTAAGCTAAGTAGGGTCTCCCCAAGGATTGTTTGTTGCATCGTACTATCGGCATTGGCGGTGTCTGGCATCGTGGAAAATCCAGACCATGGAAAGCCGCCAATGCAAGCCAAACTCACTGTAATATTTAATATTGTAGTTCCCAATAAATTCTCCATGTATAGGTTGGTATGTGTGTCAAAGCCATATCCAACCATTATGTATCCTAAAACTCCGCAATGGGATACAGACCACAGCAACATTCCGTGCCATGCAGTCTTCAGAAGGGGCTGTGTGGCGCGGGAATCCAATGTAACTCCACAATATATTGGACGGCATCCGGTAACAGGCGAGTACATTACCGGGTGCCAATTAAAATGTATGATACTTTTTCTGGTGTAATGCTGATTAGCATTAAAATATGCTTGATATCCAACATTGCAATATTTTCGTAAAGAATTAGGGATTAATAAATAACAAGGACGCTGCCATTTAAGTAGTGTTTTTATTATGACAAAAAGTATATATTATAATAGAAATCAAGGAAGGAGATTATCTTTATGTTAGACCAAGAAGTAGTCCGCCAGAAACTGATAAAACGTGCGGAACGTGAAAAACAGACATACATTGCAAATCAAATTGGGGTTCCCAAACAGCTGCTCTCGGACTTCAAGTTAGGGAAGAAGAAACTGTGGGAATCTACCCTACAAGCACTGAATGATTATCTGGATAATAGTCACTTTTAGAAGTAACTATTAGTATTGCGCAATATTGATTAAATCTGAAAATCAAACAATCATAACCAGCCAATATCAGGCTGGAAATCAAACAATAAAAACTGAATAATGAAAAAGTCAAAAAACATTATGTAATTTAGGATGTTTTTTCTATGTAAAGAAGGAGGAAAATACATAATAAATGTCAGATCTAAACGAGTTTATAATTGAACTTCAGGCAAGGCTGAATGAAGAGAAGTCAAAAAAGAATATAGACGCTGATATCGATGCTTTACAGAATCAGGTCAAAAAAATAAAATTACAAGCAGAGATTGACACAAATTCTGTTAATACAGGCCAGAAGATGGGAAAGCAGATGGGTGATTCCATCAACCAGGGACTGAATAAAAGCCTGATAGATGTAAAACAGACAATCAACAATACCTTGAAAGAATTTGGCGATAATAAATTAAAGAGCTTTGATTTATCAAAAATGTTCAACCTCAATCGTAAGGATATCGATTCTTCCGTTGCCAGGGATGTACGTGGGCTGGCTAAAGAGATTGGGACACTCTCTGAAGAAGTCCTGAAGACGAATTCCGACAGTTCATGGGAAAACGTCATCAACAAGATTCAATCCTTATACGATACGCTCAACAAATTCGGACAGACTCGGGATCTGTCTTCATTCAAGGAATCTTTGGATATACTGGAACGCTTTCAAGGTAAAAAGATTTTTGTAGGAGACAAGTCGGAAACGCTACAAAATACTGGTATGAGCGTCAAGGAACTTAACAACCAATTTAAGAGCCTTGGGGTTACATTTACGACAGTTTCCGATAAAGCCATAAAGCTTGATACCATATGGGATGAATTATTCAATATCGCCCCAGGATTAGAAAAGTTTACTACATTCGGAGACCAGATAAGTGCCATTGTAGAGCAACTAAAAATCGCAAAAGAAGCAAAATTCGGTACCAAGGGTCTGGTTCCTGCATCAGAAACAGGCGAGGTGTCAGATGTATTAACAAACTATTTATCCAGCCTTGAAAATGCGTCCAAAAGGCTTTCGATGCTCCGTGAGGAACAGGCAGAGATTGAGCAGATGATTGCTAATAGCTCCACTGCATCCACTGACAAGGTTGTCCTGAATGAGAATAGGAAACAACAGGCATATGAACAGACTGCTGATGCACAGAAACAAATCGCGTCTGTGGAATCTCTTATCAAGTCTAATGCGAATATTGTTGACTTTGAAAATACCAATAATGCCGCAAGAGAAGCATCTCAGTATTTCAAGGAACTGCTGAAAGATGAGGATGCATTGATTTCTGTATCTGAAAGGTTCAACAAAGCTAACGAACTGAATTCCTTTGCTGTCAATATCAAACGTGCGAGTGGAGAGGTAGAGACTCTTCGTTATGCTTTAGAAAATATCGGCACAGATAATGATCCGTTTTATATGTTCAAGAATATCAGTGCAGAGCTGAACAATTCCGGTGCACTCAAACAGATGCAACAGATGGAGAAAACCCTCACGGCTTATCAGACTAAGTTGGATAATCTGAAGACGAAGTATTCCAGGACAAGTATGGACTATTCAGGCTTTGAGACTGTGTTCAATAATTTCAAACAGGGCATCGGTACAGTCAATGACTTGAAGGCTGCATTCAATCAGCTTGAAAATTCCGCAAAGATGGGTGTACAGAGCCTGAAGAGCCAAAAAGCTTCTTTAGACCCGATCCAACAGGCACTAAATAATATGAGGGATATGCCGACCATGCTGAAAAACCTTGAAACGAACATGGAAAGCCTCCAGGATAAGACAGCTGTGGCGGGGATATCTGTCAGTGATTTGTCAGCCCAATATGTCAAGCTGAAAAAGGAGATGGATGCAGCGGGAGGGAAAGTCCCTCTTACAGACACATGGGTGAAAGAGTACCAACAGCTTATGTCTTCTGTCGTATCTGCGACAAAGCGCGTCACTGCGGAGCAGACAAAGGCAGAAAAGGCTACAGGCTCATTCCTTTCATCATTCAAGAAGAGCTTTTCGTTCCTGTCATACCTGACAAGTGCCAGCTACCTTATCACGCAGACGGTACACGGCATTAAGCAGATAGCCAGCAATGTCCACGAACTAGACGATGCGCTGACGAACATCTCTTATACGATGGATGTGTCTGGCAGACAGCTGAAAGAGATAGGTGAGTCATCGCTTCAAATGGCGAAAGATTTGAATACGTCCGCAGGCAATGTTCTGAGTGCTGTGAAATTATATGCGAATGCAAAGGAAACAGCGCAATCCATTCTGGAGAAAAGCCAACCCGCAATCATGGTCTCCAATGTCACAGGGATGACAGGTGAAGATTCTGCCAAGATGCTCCAGTCCATCATGAACCAGTTCGATATGACACAGGATGACTTGATGGAGATTGCGGATACAATCGAGATGGTGTCACAGAACATGGCGTATGATTTTGCATCTGGGATCAATGAGATTTCCGAGGGCATAGAGCAGTCCGGCTCAGTCGCCAAAGCGGCAGGATTAAGCTTACAGGAATATGTATCTATGCTTGGCCTTGTAATCGAGAAGACTGGACAAAGCGGGAGCACAGTCGGCAATGCTTATAAGACAATACTGCAAAGGATCACCAAGGCATCCGCTGCCGAGGGGACGCTTGCAGAAGATATTTCTGCTGCCGAGGAGTCTTTGCGGGCAGTCGGCATTGAAGTCAGGGACACGGCAGACGAGTTTAGGGATCTGACAGATATCATGTCTGACTTAGGGAAAGTGTGGGACAGCCTGACATCTGTGCAACAGAGCAATATTTCCTATAATATCGCTGGAGTCCGTCAGACGAATATCCTCAAATCGCTTCTAGGATACTGGGAAGACTACGAAAGCCTTGTGGAGAAAGCCAACAGTGCCGCTGGAACAACATTGCAGAACCAGGAGATATATGCAGAATCCTTAACCGGGAAAATGGGCGAGTTATCGGCAATATGGGAAAAGATAGGCGATGACGCTATCAGTTCAAACTCCCTGAAATGGCTTGCCGATGCTGGGATAGGCATATCTTCATTAATTGAGAAAATAGGATTAATGAAATCCGTTATCGCAAGTGTGGGCATCGCCGCATTTGTAAAGAACTTTGCTTGCCCCTGAAATAAGGGCACATTATAAAACCTCTCCTACGGTTTTATGATTGGGCTAACAGAGATAAGGAAAATGATAAGATGGTTCATTAGTACAAGCCTCTGCATTGAGAGTTCTAAAATAAACCAACGAGGAGTAATTGCTGGAAGGGCTTATGAATATCCTACTAAAGCGAAGCTGGCAACAGCAGACGTAAATGTAGCGAAAGCAGAAAAAACAGGATATTCGGCATATGGTAATCTGTGTGCAAACATAGAGTACGCCTAAGTGTCATTAACAAGGCCTAATCAGCAGCACACATTCCTAAGATTATGATAAATAATCTAAGCCAATAACCCTGTAAAAAGGAATAACAGGTTGAATAGTGAATGGATGTTCATCGACTACCGACCCTCAGAGTATATTCTACCTTACTGAATATGCTTTTAAGGTATAGTGTTATATGGAGTTTTATAACTTTCTCACGTATAACGATGCAAGCAAAAAGTTAATAATTACCATTCATAACCGCAATTGTTACAATGGAATGTTTTATGCCGTTTTGTTCCGAATAGACCAAACACAGCAGTATTTACAACTTTAGAAGTTGTAGAAATCTTTTTTAAGTTTGTGCTATTACAGGTGGGGCATTTGGGTTTATTTAATAACTTTTCGGCTTCCTGTCTGTTACGAACTATTTCGGCAGGAGAAAGAGTTGATGGCAATGGTGTTCCATCAATAAAATAATTACATACAATTGATGCTGTATCAAAATCACAATTAAATTTTTCAACAATCATTGTTACAACTTTCAATTTATCTTTTGTGGCACATGTATGGTCGAAATTTTTGGAAAAGGACGTTTGATTTTCATATTCTGTACATATTAAATTAAATACTTGATTATGATCCATATAATACCTCTAATTCATATAATATTTTGACAACATATTATCATAAGTAAATATCCAATGCAATTAAAAACTTTAGGAGAGAGTTTAACTGTTGTCAAGACAATTGATAATGTTGTGAAAAGTTGTTCTTATCTTAGAGGTTCATTTAATGAAAATGCAATTATTTCACAGAAATTAGCGGTTGCACTGAATGGTTATTCAACAGAAGCAATCAAATCGGCTATTGCCCAATCAACTCTAACAGCAGAACAAATAAAAGCCATACTATCAGCCAAAGGATTGACAGAGGCAGAGATAGAAGAGGTCATTGCAACAAATGCCCTTTCTGCTTCTCAAACAGGTGCAACCATTACAACTCTAGGGCTTGGGACAGCAATTAAAGGGCTTGGTGCATCAATGAAAGCATTTGCGTTATCCAATCCAATTTTAACAGCTATTGCAGCTATCGGGATTACTATTTATGGTACCGTAAAAGCTTTTGACGCATTGACAACATCTTTGGATGAAGCTGTTGAAAAAACAAAATCATCAAAACAGGAATTAGACCAATTAACTTCTGAGTTAAATGCTTTAAACAATGAGCTTGAAACTACAAAGGATAGAATTGACGAATTATTAGAGAAAGCCAATAATGGCACCATCTCTTTATTAGAGGAAGAAGAGCTCAGCAACTTAAAAGAGCAAAATGATGAATTGCAACGTGAAATTGCTCTTAAAGAAAAACTGGCTGAAATTGATGCAAAAGAAGCCGCTGACAATGCTGCTTACTCTCTCACTTACAGAACTGATGATGATCATTGGGATGGGGAGTACAATGCAGCAGATAGAATTGATAAACTGCAAGGCTATGTAGACAGTGCTAATTATTACCAGGATAAAATAACCGAAGTAAATAAGCAAATTCTGGATATTGAGGAATCTGCCACAGATAGTACATACAAAAATGATTCTGCATATAAGTCTTTGATTAGTCAGCAACAAAAGTACCAAGAAGAATTACAAAAAACAGAGGCCTTAATCAGTTCCACTTATAACGAGCTCTCCATTGAAGATAACGGACTTTATTATAACGGTAAAGCTATTGACGGATATGAAGACCTCGTCAATCGTCTTGATACTGTATATATGAATGTTGAATTGTACCTTAATGATGGGAATATTGAGGACACTACTGAAAAATATATTGAAACAATAAAGAGTAAGTTTGTCGAGTCTGGGCTATCTGAAGAAATTTCTAAAATTGCAGCAGAAGGATTTTCAGATGAAGAAATAGAGTCTATCATGAGTTCTAATTCTATTGATTGGTCACAATGTTTAGGATTAGATAATGCAACTGCTGTAATAGAAAATATCAAAGAACAACTTGCGACAATAAACGATGGTAAAGCAGAACAATCCACTTTCAACATCTCCACCTACGAACAGCAGCTAGACGGTATCCAGTCCACTATCACCACTCTCCGCACCGCCCTGGACTCATTCAACAAAGGCGAACTGGACAAAATCCAAGTCCTAGACCTGATGCAGCAGTTCCCTGAACTGACACCCTACATAGACCTGGCGGCAGATGGATTCGGGAACCTGTCAGAAGGCTTGAGCATGCTCATAGCACAGCAGCCTGATTCATTGGTCGTTGAATTACAGAAGCTAAAGGACTCCCTCACCACAGACGAGGAACGCCAACAGGTAGACCTGCTCATAGATTCCCTACAGCGCCTAAGTTCATACGGCGATTCAGGAATCGAAGCATATGCAGCCACAATCGGAAGCACATGGGGAGACACCGCCAACGTAATCGATGGAGTGACGAGCCAATTCGAGAACCTTGCAAAGGTGCAGGAAGCCGTAGCGGATGGATTAACGATGTCTGCAACAGCGGCGGCAGAACTGGCCAGGATGTACCCAGAGATACTTGACCATGCCCAGGTGACCGCGAATGGGCAGATCACCTTGAATGAGGAAGTCGTGAAGAACATCCTCGATGGGGACAAGTCCATCATAGATGCGCAGATAGCGAAGCTGGAAGCCGACAAGGCTGAACTGGAGGCAAAGAAGGAGACCGCGATTGCAGAACTTGAAATCGCCAACCAGGTAGGCACGGCAAAGGGGCAGATAAGCGAGGAGGAGGCAAGGCATCAAATCGAAATCCTGAATGCTGAGCTGAACGCCGAAATCGAGAAGAACCGCCAGACAGTGGAATCCTATGCGTTAGGCACACAGGACAAGGCACAGACCGCCACCGACTTCAACATATATGCGGCAACTGTAGCAAGCGATATTGCATCCAACATGGGAAAAGCGGCCGCAAGCATGGCGAACAGCATGAAGATAAATTCCGTGAATGCGCAGAAGTCTCTAAGCGGCATCATGCAGAAAGCGGCAGACGTGGCAAAGGCGATTGCCGAGATGGCGACAGGAACCGTCACAGGGGCGATAGACAAGGTGTATGAGAGCCTTGGGGGAGTGGACAGCGGAGGCATATCCATATCCACGAGCGCGAACAGCTTCACCCCTACCATATCCAATTACCTGGATGGGAAGGTCAGCCTTGGGGAGTTCAAGTCAGGACTTGAAACGGACATCAAAGGCTACATCGATGCCATCTCCAACATAGACTCCCAGATTGAGATACTGAAGAACCTACAGGCATCCCTGGGAAGCGACATCAACGGAGGGATTGGGGGCCATGGATATGCGGACAAGATAAAAGACCTCGAAAAAGAGAAGGAAAAGCTGAACGATGCGCTGAAGGACAAGGGCGGCTCAGGCTCAGATTCCACGAAAGAGGCAAAGGAAGAGTTCTCAGATACCGTGGACTTCTTCGAGCGCAGGGCAAAGGTGCTGGACAAGGTTCTTTCCCTCCTGAAAGCCAGCCTGGACAACGTGTCAGGCTCATTCGCGAAGAACAAGCTTGTGGATGCCGAACTGGGCGTTACAGAAGAGGAGTTCAACAACTACACCGATGCATTAGCGATGTACACGCAGAAAGCCAACGAGGCATTGTCCAAGCTACCTGCCGACATAGCCGCAAAGGTGAAAGACGGCGCAGTGGCGCTGACAGACTTCATCGGGGACGGCAACAAGGATGTCGTAGAAGCGATAAAGGAATATGAGGCGTGGGCGGATAAGGTATCAGACTGTCAACAGGAACTGGCTGGGCTGAAAAAGGAAATCAGACAGCTTGAACTAGACAAGTTCAACAACATCATGGACGACTTCAGCAACCAGTTCAATCTCCGTGGCAACAGCAAGGATATGATATCCAAGCAGATTGACTTATTGAAAGAGGCTGGCGAACTGATAGGCGAGTCGTTCTTCAAGGCACAGATAGACCAGTCGCAGAAACAGTTAGGGCTGTTGGAGAATGAGAAGGCGCAACTGGTAAAACAGATGGAAAGTGCAATAAGTTCTGGAAGGGTACAAAAAGGAACAGACGAATGGCTGTCCATGATAGATAGCCTAAACGAAGTCGAGGGCAATATCCTCGACTGCAAGAAGTCCATCGAGGAATTCGACAACGAACTACTCAATCTCCATGTAGAAGTCTTCAACCGCATCCAGGACAGGTTCTCCGACTTAAGTTCCGAAATCTCAAATATCATAGGCTTGTTCGATGGCATGGAAGTATCGGACGATAAAGGTGTCTGGTCAAAAGAGGGAATCGCACAGCTAGGATTGCTTGCACAGCAGTATGAACTGGCACAGCACCAGGTACAGCAGTACAATGACGAGATTGAGGAACTGAAAGCGCAGTATGCGGCTGGTAAATATTCCACTACTGAATATATGGATAAGCTTTCACAACTGTCAAAGGAGCAGTGGGACGCTGTGAACGCCACAGAAGCCGCGAAGGATGCTATCCTAAAGCTGAACGAAGCAAGGGTGGAAGCCCAGATTGAGGGCATCGAGAAAGAAATCGATGCTTATGATGAACTTACCCAATCACAGATTGATGCATTGAAAGCCTCAAAAGACCTGCACGACTATGAAGCCACTATAGCTGAAAAGTCTAAGGCAATCGTAGACATCGAGAGACAGATCAGCTCCATGCGCAACGATACGTCCGCCAGCACGGTGGCGAAGCGCAAGAAGCTGGAAGAACAGCTTGTAGAAGCCAAAAAGGCACTTGAAGAGGAACAATACCAGCATTCCATTACGGCACAGGAAGATGCTTTGAATAAGCAATTCGAGGATTATCAGAAATCCAGGAATGACGAAATCGAATCACTCAGGGAGTCCCTGAACGCCAAAGATGAAATCATTGCCGAATCATTCCAGACAGTGAAGGAAAACGCTGACATCGTAGGTCAGGAGATCGCCATCATCGCAGTGGAACATGGCATAGCCATTTCCGATGCCCTCATATCCTCCTGGAAGTCTGGTGAGACTGCAATCGCTGGCTATGGAGAGGCATTGTCACAAGGCACGTCAGCTTTCATCGGCAACATCATGGGCATAGAGAACGAAATGTGGAACCTACAGGCGAATGCGAACAGCACAGCCAATACACTTGCATGGATGTTCTCCACAAAAGCGGACAATCTGGTGAACGAACTTTCAAAATCATTCTATGCCGAAGCAAACCTCGCCAACATGACAAATGCGCTGCAGCAGAGCCTGATAAGCACACTGGAACGTGGCTACAACGTCAGCGCTATCGTCAATTCCCTTGCCAGCGTGGAATCTGCCGCAAAGAGCGCAAAGGCGGCATTGGACGCTATGAACAATGCCGCCAGCGGTGGCGGAGGCTCAAATTATGGAAGTGGCGGCACACCTTCCGGAGAATCAGGTTCTGGAGGCGGCCCTTCAAGCGGTACTGCGTCAGGATGGACGAAGCCAGATAGGAATCCGACACCACCATCCGGCAGGCCAAAGCCTCCACAGAAGGCGACTGTATCATACGAAATCTGTTCTGCGTCCGGAAAGGTGCTGACCATCCTTGACCACTATCCTAGCCAGGAAGAGCTTGCGACACTGCGGGCGCGATTCTCTGACCAGCTTGGTGCCAACAAGAACCTCAAAGTGAATAAAGTTGGCGGATATGCCAATGGCGTGCACAATCTTGATGATGATGAGGTTGCATGGGTAAGCGAGAAGGGCAATGAGCTGATAATGTCCCCGAGCCAGAACGCGATACTGATGTCCCTGAAGAAGGGCGACACCGTGCTTAGGAACTGTCGTGAAATAATTTGTATATTTTTGGAATCTATGTTAATATATGTCATGAACGAGTTTAGTGATTCAGGAGGACATTTTCATGG
>OFGG01000682.1_pt1 | contig 26914 bp, 19 predicted proteins | sample 1521701 | NCBI WGS metagenome assembly OFGG01 (sample SAMEA3504081, study PRJEB24116) | mouse gut metagenome | biome: mouse gut; feature: mouse-associated habitat; material: faeces | place: Denmark | collected 2011
AAGCCAACAAAGCGTTGGCTTGGCCAGTTGGCGGCTGCCCGTCATACCCATATCCTCTCATTTTTAATCCGCACTCTATTCACGCGCCGTCCGGCGCTCCCTCTCGGATGCCCTCATCTGCTGCGCCCCCGGTGCCTGCAGCTCTTCGGCGCTTCCGGGGCTGCCTGCGCCTCCTCCGGGTGCAGCCGCTCCATCTCCATGTACTCCTTCGTCCTCGCCGCCAGCTCCTGCCAGCGCGTACGGCAGATGCCGGAGCTTTTTAATGCCTCCGCAAGCTGCCGCCTGAGTTCCTCCATCTGCCCCTGTGAACCTTCCGTCCAATCCTCCGTCCCGACAGAGAAATCTGCCATATAGTAAAGAAATAAGTTGAAATGAAGAACAATGGATTGTGCAAACTATATAAATCCGAATGCCGATTATATACATAAGGCCTAAGATTTTTATACTACAATGTGAGTTTTTTTGGATTGCTGTGTAAAAGATGCCATGTTATACTAAAAACAACGAAAAGACATGATGGATTTTGGATAGTGAAATTTGGAAACAGCAAGGAGGAGAGGGAATGGCAGGAGACAAGAAAAAGGCAAAGGTGAAAAGACGCCGCTGGAGGCGTGACGACACGGAACTGACGCTGTTGGCGCTGCCGACTACGATTTGGTATTTTCTATTTTCCTTTTTACCCATGTTCGGTATCGTGATTGCATTCAAGGAATTCAAGATCAACGGAGGATTCCTGAAGAGCTTCTTCACCAGCAAATGGGTGGGGTTCAACAATTTCAAGTTCCTCTTTGCCTCCAAGGACATCTGGCTCATCATCAGGAACACACTTGCCTACAATATTGTATTCATCATCCTGGGAATCGTCATCCCTGTGGCGGCGGCTATTGCCATCGGCCAGATTCATTCCAAGCGGATGGCGAAGGTCTACCAGACGGCCATGTTCATGCCGTACTTCCTGTCCTGGGTGGTGGTGACCGCGCTGGTATGGGCATTCTTAAGCTTTGACAAGGGGCTTCTGAACAACATGCTGGAGACCTTGGGATATGAGCGCCAGCAATGGTATATGAAGAAACAGATGTGGCCGCCGTTCCTGGTGTTCATGAACCTGTGGAAAGGCGTCGGCTACGGCATGGTAGTCTATCTGGCCACCATCACCGGCATCGACAAGACCTACTATGAGGCCGCGGGCATCGACGGAGCCACTATATGGCAGCAGATCCGCTACATAACTTTGCCCCTGATGAAGAACGTGATTATCATGATGTTCATCATGAAGGTGGGAGGCATCTTCTACTCCGACTTCGGTCTGTTCTACCAGGTGCCCAGAGATTCCAACTCGCTTTACGACGTGGTCTACACGCTGGACGTCTATGTGTACAAACAACTGCGCACCTCGACGACGGGCATGTCGGCGGCGGCCGCTTTCGTTCAGTCCGTGGCGGGCTGCATCACGATTCTGACCGCCAACGCCATCGTACGGAAGATAGACCGCGAGAGCGCAATGATTTAATAGTAGTAGGGGCCGATGCCTGGTACAGGGCGGGCACTTACGGAACTGGAAACAGTAAGCGCCGATGCTTGGTACTGGGAGGGCGCATACGGGACTGGAATAAGGACTGGAATAAGGAGGGCATTATGGCAGAAAGAATAAAAAACAAGAAAAAGAACGAACCCGACGGATTCGACCGTTTCAACAGGGTCTCAAAGCCGGTGAACGCCGTCCTGCATGTGATTTTCATGCTGGCAGCGCTGACCTGTGTCATCCCGGTGCTGCTGGTGGTGGCGATTTCCTTCTCGGCAGAGGAGTCCATTCTGGAATACGGCTACCGCTTCATCCCAAAGATTCCGTCCCTGGAAGGCTATACCTTCCTGGTCTCTCAGGGGAAGATGATTGCCCGGGCTCTGGGCATCTCCCTGTTCGTGACCATCGCGGGCACTGTCCTGGGAGTATTGCTGACCACGCTGATGGGCTATGTGCTCTCCCGGCCGGACTATAAGCTGAACGGATTCCTGACCATGGTGGTGTTCATTCCCATGGTATTCAACGGCGGCCTGGTCTCCACCTACTTCATCGTGAGCCAGTTCCTGGGCTTGAAGGACTCCGTGTGGGCGCTGATATTGCCCTTGTCGGTATCGTCCTTCAACGTGATCGTCTGTCGGACATTCTTCAAGACCACCATACCGGAATCCCTGGTGGAATCCGCAAAGATGGACGGCGCCAGCCAGTTGGTGATCTTCAGCAGGATCGTGCTGCCGATCTCCCTGCCGGTGCTGGCCACCATCGGATTGTTCCTGAGCTTCGCCTACTGGAACGACTGGTATCAGTCCATGCTCTACATAGACGACAGCAAGCTGTTGTCCCTGCAGGCCCTGCTGAACCAGATTCTGACCAATATCCAGATGCTGGTGAAGAATGCGGCCACCATCGGTGTCACGGCGGCGGAAATGCTGGCCAAGATGCCGCAGGAATCGGCCCGTATGGCCATTGTGGTCCTGATCGTGCTTCCTATCGCATGCGCCTATCCGTTCTTCCAGAAATACTTCATCTCCGGCCTCACGGTGGGAGCGGTGAAGGGATGACCTGCGCAGAGAGGGAAAAGCGGTCCTGACGGGGAATTCCCGATGTGGGTTTGGGACAGCGTACCTTAGATATCAGACCGGCTTTTGCCGGATGATATAAATTTTATCAAAACAGGAGGATTACCATGAAAAAGAAAAGCTTAAGCAGGATCCTTGCATTGGGCCTGACTGCAGTCATGACGGCCGGCATGCTGGCAGGCTGCGGTGGCGATGGCGGATCGGAGAGCACCGAGGCTTCAGGGGGGGCATCAGAGGAGTCTTCCGCGGAAGAGTCTTCTGCTGAGGAGTCTTCTGCAGAGGAGTCATCCGAGGAGGCGCCTGAGGAGTCTTCTGAGGCAGAGAGCAGCCAGGAGGCAGAGGGCGGCAGCGGCGAAGTGCCCACGCTGGTCTACTGGACGGTAGGCGGTACGCCTGCAGACGATTTTGAGGAGAACATCGCCCAGATCAGCGATTACACCGAGGAGAAGATCGGCGTAAGGCTGGACGTGAAGATCGCCGCATGGGATCAGTATGACACAAAGATGAACACCATCGTGAATACGGGCGAATATTTCGACCTGATGTTCACCAACAACACGAATTACAGCAAATTCGTGAACCTTGGCGCTTTTGAGGACATCACGGACTTGGTGCAGAGCGTGACGCCGGAGCTTTACAGCTTCATTCCGGAGCAGCTCTGGTCCGGTACACAGATACACGGGAAGGTGTACGCGGTTCCTACCTATAAGGATTCTTCCCTGACCCAGTTCTACTATATTGACGACACCTATGTACAGAAGTATAATATCGATATGACCACAATCGATTCCATGCAGGCTCTGGATCCCATAGTCCGTGAGATCAAGGAAGCGGAGGGCAAGTCCTTCTATCCGATTCAGCTGGATCAGGGCTCTCTGTGGAACGGATTCTTCAACAACTATGACGGACTTGCAGGCGGCATCCAGTCCATCGGTGTCAAGCTTGACGACGAGTCCCGTCAGGTTGTATGCACGCTGGAGCAGGAAGATATCATGGAGAACCTGAAGCTCCTGCACAGCTGGTACACCGCGGGCATCATCAATCCCGATGCCAACGTCATGACGGACAGCGGAAAAGGACATATGTTCGGCAACGCTCAGGGATGGCCCAGCGCCGCGGCCGGTTGGGCAGTTGGCCAGGGCATTGACAAGTACATCGTCAACAAGGTGTTCGGCCCCATTTACACCACAGAGACCATCCAGGGTTCCATGAACGCCATCTCCGTGAACTCCAACTATAAGGAGGAGGCCCTGAAGGTATTGCAGCTGATGAACACGGACAGCAAATTCCGCGACATGTGCGCATACGGCATCGAGGGCAACCACTTCGAGTACACAGAGGACGGATTCGTGAACAGGCTGCGCGATGACTGGGTATGGCCCAGCTACACCCAGGGCACATTCTTCATCATGAGCAACCAGGTGGGGACAGACCCCAACCAGTGGGATGAGGTAAAGAAGCAGAACGAAGAGGCCGTGCCTTCCACCTGCCTCGGATTCGCTCTGGACATCACCAATATCCAGAACGAGGTATCCACGGTGAATACCGTATGGGACAAGTACAAATACGACCTGCTGACAGGCGCGTCCGATCCTGAGGAGGTAGTTCCCCAGTGCATCGAGGAGCTGAAGGGCGCCGGTCTGGACACCATCATCGCAGAGGCCCAGAAGCAGATCGACGAGTTCTTCAAGTAATGCGCAGACCGAATAAGAAAGTGTAAAACAAATCCCTGCGGGCTCTGACCGAGAGCCCTGCAGGTTTTTGTGGTTTACGGAAAAGATATGGGAGAGCGGCGGATGTGGGAGCGGCCGCTGCCGCAGGTCAGGGGGCGCAGGCCTCAGGGAGAGGGGAGCCGTATGGACAGACAGCATGGCGCTTTGTTCGGCTATCGGATATACCGGAGGAAATTTTGGGGGACAGTGGCTGTTCTGCTGGTGATGAGCACAGCGGTGTTCCTGGGGATGACGGCCTTTTTCGTCAATACCTGGATGGCCGCCATGGGGAATGAGGCGCAGAGCCGTTTTCTGGAGCGGGAGCAGGAGCTGGCGAATATCCAGGAGTGGGCGACGGAATATGTCAACAACCTTTACGGCAACGAAAGGCTCATGGAGGATCTGACCGTCCTGTTCCAGGCCCGGAGCGAGGCGGAGTACATCAGCCTGCGCCGGGAGAACAGCCTGGGCACAGCCTCCCAGATCCGGTACATACCGGCCGATATCAAGAACATCCTCTTCAATAACCGCAACAGGATCAGGAGCGTGACGCTGCGCTCGGACAGCGGTGCAAAGACCATATGGCTCCAGAACATGGACGTGTGCCTGTCCTTTGACGCGGACGCGGAGGCGGATTCCGGGGACATCCCTGTAGCCGTGTGCTCCGTCAGGGATCCCCGGGACATGGGGCGGATCATGGGCACCATGGAATTCAAAGTCAGCAGCAGGGACATCTATGTAACGGAAGCGGACATCGGGGCCGCCTGGACAATCCTGGACGCAGACGGCACCGTCCTGTGGGACAATGGCCTGGAGGGCTATCAGGAGACCTGGATGGTCACGGCGATCCCGGGGCCGGAAAGGAGCGGGTGGTTCCGGGATGAAGGGGGCCGCCTGGTATATTATGCGCAGATGGAGTCCGGCCAGAGCGGCAACCGCTACATCGTGGCGAAGGACGTCGTTTCCGCCATGTGGGACAACCGCTATGCGGTGGCGGTGCTGCTGGCGGCCCTGCTGCTGATCGACGGGGCCATCCTTCTGAGCAGCTATGCGGGCATCCGGTCCGACGCTAATTTCCTCTCCCTGATTCTGGCCATGCTCTCCGACCTGGAGGACGGGCGCTTTGGCCGGATGCAGAAGCGGGCGCTTCCGGCCAGGCACCGGGAGACGGAGTACGACATGATAGCAGCCGCCCTGCAGGATGTGGGCAGGAAGCTGGAAGGCTATATAGAGACAGAGTACATCCTGAAGCTGAAGCAGCAGGAGGCCCAGATGCGGGCCCTGCAGCATCAGATAAACCCCCATTTCCTGTACAACACCCTGGAAATGCTGCGCTCCAAGGCACTGGTGCAGGGAGACCGGGACACGGCGGACGCCATCGCCATGCTGGGAACGCTGTACCGCACAAGGATGCACAAAAAAGAGTCTGTCCTTCTGCGGGAGGAATTCGAGCTGCTGGAAATGTATCTGAAAATCATGGCCATGCGCTATGGGGACAAATTCGTCTACCAGTTGGAGCTGGAGCGGGCGGTGGGGGACTGGAAGACCGTGGTTTTCTGGATGCAGCCCCTGGCGGAGAACTTCTTTGCCCATGGATTCGACAGGGAGAGCGAATACAATCTGCTGATCGTCACGGGCAGGGAGCGGGACGGGGGCGTGGAGATCCGTATGATGGACAACGGCGCGGGGGCATCCCCGGACAAGCTCCCGGAGATCCGGCGGAACATGTATGAGGGGAACGACAGCCCCGAGGCGGATATCGGACTGCGCAATGTCTATATGAGGCTGAGGTACTTCTACCGGGAGGGGTTCCGGATGGAAATCGGAAACCGGGAGGAAGGGGGATTCTTCATCTCAGTCTTCCTGCCCGCCGCGTCTGCCGGGGGATACGGACAGTGTGCCGGGAAGCCGGAGGGCGGAGGGACGATATAAGGACGCTGTCCGTCCCGGCAGGGAACGGCAGGAGGGCGTTTCGGCGGCGCGGCCCGGAAGCGGCCGGAATCCCGGGAGAGGAGGACGGAAATGTATACATTGCTGATAGTGGACGACGAGCCTGCGGTTCTGGAGGGGATCAGCAGGATCCTGGACTGGAGGGCCCTGGGCTTCGGGCGGGTGCGGACGGCCAGGAGCTGCGCCGAGGTCATATCCCATATGGTGGACTGGAAGCCGGACGTGTGTCTGGTGGACGTGCGGATCGGCGATGAATTCGGCTATGAGCTGATCAACCATTTGAACGGCATGGGGATCGAGTCCAACTATGTGATGATGAGCGGCTACGACGAGTTCGAATACGCCTGCGAGGCCCTGCGCTGCGGCGCGCTGGACTATCTGCTGAAGCCCGTGGACAAAAAGATGCTGTTAAAGAGGATAGAGCAGATTATCGTGGAAAAGCTCCACGGCACCCTGCCGGCGGGGGAGGAGGAGAGCCGCGATCCCGTCCTGCAGCGCCCATACGATGAACTGTCTCCTCTGATTCGGAAAATCGTCATGATGACGGCCATGGAATACGGCCAGCATGTGTCCCTGAAGAGCATCGCCGACAGATTCCGCATGAACGCCACCTACCTGGGGCAGATCTTCATCCGGGAGACCGGCATGAAATTCTCCGAGTACCTGATGGCCTACCGCATGCAGGTGGCCAGGGAGCGGATCCTGAACACGGACGAGAAGATATCCGCCATCGCGGCGGGGGTGGGATATTCCAACCTGAACTATTTCTACCAGCATTTCCACGGCTATTACCGGCAGACCCCCTCGGAGATCCGTCAGGGCAGCGAGTGAGCGCAATGGGGCAGGGCCTGGACGCGGGCTTGCCGGATTGCCGCGGAGCGATTGACTTTTTCCCGGGGAATCTGTATAATAGTGACCCGGAAGGACATTTACGCCGACTTTTGATTCCATATGCGCCGGAGCGCATGGGATTTAGGGTATGATATTGAAAAAACGGAACAGGAGGGATTTGAAAATGGAATTGTTGAAAGGCAAGACCGCCATGGTCACAGGCGGCACGAGAGGCATCGGCTACGCGATCGTGAAGATGTATCTGGACAATGGCGCAAAGGTGGCGCTGTGCGGCTCCAGGCAGGAGACCGTGGACAAGGCGCTGGACAAGCTGCGGGCCGAGAATCCGGACTACAAGGTGATAGGACTGTGTCCTGACCTGCAGGATCCCGCGGAGGTGGAGAAGGCAGTGGCCACCGTGAAGGAGACCTTCGGCAGCCTGGATATCATGGTGAACAACGCGGGCGTCTCCGCCAGGGAGAGCATCTATGACTACAAGCCCGAAGACTTCGCCAAGACCATGGCGTTGAACGTGAACGCCGTGTTCAACTGTGCCCAGGCCGCGGCTAAGGTGATGAAGGAGCAGGGGGGCGGCGTCATCCTGAACACCAGCTCCATGGTCAGCCTCTACGGACAGCCCTCCGGCGTGGCCTATCCCGCTTCCAAGTTCGCCGTCAACGGCCTGACCAAGTCCCTGGCCAGGGAGCTGGGCAAGGACAACATCCGCGTGAACGCCGTGGCACCGGGCGTCACCAGGACGGACATGGTGGCAGTGCTGCCTGAGGAGGTCATCAAGCCCATCATTGCGGGCATCCCTCTGGGCCGCGTGGGCGAGCCCGAGGACGTGGCCAACGCTTTCCTGTACCTGGCCAGCGACATGGCCAGCTACGTCACAGGCGTGGTCCTGTCCGTGGACGGGGCCGCCAGGACCTGACTGGGGCAGGATGTGCGGGACGGTCTGCGGAAGTCTGCGGCAGGCCGTCCCGGCATGAAATGAAAATGAAAAAAATAGTAAAATAATGAAAAAAATTTGTTGACAAAATCCGTTTCTCATTGTATACTAACAAAGTCGGCAGCGCGGACAGGCAATAAAGCGTTTTGCAAATATGGCGAGATAGCTCAGTTGGCTAGAGCATGCGGTTCATACCCGCAGTGTCGAGGGTTCAAATCCCCCTCTCGCTACTAGAAAGAATGCTCGGAAATGTAATGTTTTCGGCATTCTTTTTAAGTGCGCATCAGGTTGCATACAGGGCCGGATGTGGCCCGGGGTAAAAGGCTTTCCGGAGGAGAAATCATGGTCATCAGACGCGGGGAAGAAAGGGATCTGATAGGAATAGGCAGGCTGCTGGGACAGGTCCTGGCGGTGCATCACAACGGGAGGCCGGATTTGTTCAAGGGCGACACGAAAAAGTATACGGACAAGGAGCTTCTGGCTATTTTATGCGATGACAAAAAGCCCGTATTCGTTGCTGTAGACGATGACGGATATGTGGTGGGCTATGCATTCTGTGTATTTCAGCAACATTTTAACGACAACATATTGACGGATATCAGGACGCTGTATATTGATGATATATGTGTGGACGAGGGCTTAAGAGGGAAACATATAGGCAGGAGCCTGTATGAGCATGTGCTGGAGTTTGCCAGAAGAGAGGGCTGCTATAACCTGACATTGAATGTGTGGGAGTGCAATCAGGGCGCGAAGAGATTCTATGAGGGCTGCGGGCTTGTGCCCCAGAAGACCGGAATGGAGAAGATACTGTAGGCAGCGCAAATTTTCAGCGTAGATTTGAGGAAAGGGAAGTCAGGTAGGTTCAGAATGAACGAATGGAACAATGCGCCGACTGAGGAGATGTCGGCGGAGCAGAAGCTGACGGAGCGTCAGGATGAGGCGGTACAGACGCAGGAGGCTGCGGAGAGAGAAGAGCAGGCAGAGGCAGCGCAGATGACCGGAGAGGCAGAGCGGAATACGGCGGAGCTGCCGGAGAGTGGGGAAGACAGCGCGGAAGCCTGTCCGGAGGACGTGGAAGAGGCGTCGGAGAAGGGCGCAGCGCCGGAGACGGAGGAAGTGGCAGACGGGGACGCCGAGCCCCGGGAAGAGGCCACGGAGGAATGGGATGCGTCCGAGGAGGATATGGCGGACGGATTTGAGGATACGGAAGATACAGACCAGGCAGAGACGGAAGAAGTCTCCGCGGAGGAAGAGGATATGGCGGCAGAGGACACCGGGGCTGCGGCGGAAGGGAATACAGTCGCCGCAAGGCCGGAGACGAAGCCGGATGGCAGCGGGGAGGAGGCTGTGGATTCCGCCAGCCTGGCTTCCATCGAGCCCCTTCTGGACGACCGCATCGTGCGGGCCGTGCGGGAGATGGGCTTCGAGAAGCTGACCCCTATCCAGGTGCAGGCCATCCCCTACCTGCTGGACGGCGAGGACATCATCGGACAGGCCCAGACAGGCACGGGCAAGACGGCGGCCTTCGCCATCCCTGCCCTACAGAAGATCGACCCCGATCTGCGCAAGCTCCAGACTATCATCCTCTGTCCCACCAGGGAGCTGGCCATGCAGGCGGCGGAGGAAATCCGCAATATCGCCAAGTTCATGCACGGCATCAAGGTGCTGCCCGTCTATGGCGGACAGGACATCAGCAAGCAGATCAGGGGGCTGAAGGACGTACAGATTGTGGTGGGCACCCCCGGGCGCGTGATGGACCATATGCGCCGCCGTACCATGAAGCTTGACTACGTGAACATGGTAGTCCTGGACGAGGCGGACGAGATGCTGGACATGGGCTTCCGGGAGGACATGGAGCTGATACTGGGTGAGGTTCCCAATGCCCATCAGACCGCCCTGTTCTCCGCTACCATGCCCCAGCCCATCCTGGAGATCGCAAACCGGTTCCAGAAGGACGCCAGGCTGGTGCGGGTGGCGGCAAAAGAGCTGACCATCCCTCTGGTGTCCCAGAGATACTATAGAGTAAAGAGCCATGACAAGGATGCGGCATGCATCCGTCTGCTGGAGTATTATCAGCCCAAGCTCTGCCTGATTTTCTGTAATACGAAGATTAAGGTGGATGAGGTGTCGGAGCTGCTGAAGAAGGCGGAGTTCCGGGCCGAGGGGCTTCATGGGGACATGTCCCAGCACCAGAGGGACGTGGCCATGAACCACTTCAGGAACGGCAGCACCAACATCCTGATCGCCACGGACGTGGCGGCCAGGGGCATCGATGTGGACAATGTGGAGGTGGTCATCAATTATGACGTGCCTCAGGACAACGAATACTATGTGCACCGCATCGGCCGGACGGGCCGGGCGGGGAAGACGGGGCGGTCGTTTACCTTCGTCAGCGGCAGGGAGCTTTTCCGCCTCCGCCAGATAGAGCGCTTCTGCCATACCACCATCGAGGAGAGGGAGCTGCCCAATGCCTCCAAGGTGATGAAGGCCAAGGCGGAGAAATACCTGAACCGTTCCTGGGAGCTGCACGGACGGGACGACATCGATTTGATGAAGAGCTATGTGGAGCGGAAGATGGAGGAAGAGGGCTGCGATGCCCTGGAACTGGCCGCCGCCATGCTGAAATATCATATCGGGGACATCGGCCCGGAGATAGAGGTGGATGATTACGAGGCCCGGGGCGGACGCGGGGACCGCGGAAGAGGCAGAGGCCGCAGGAGAGGCGGCCGGGAGGAAAACCGCGAGGGTCGCAGAAGGCGCGAGCGCGACGAAGAGCGCAGGGGCCGCGACCGTGACGGGGAGAGAGACAGCCGCAGGAGGCGCGAACGCGACGAGGAACACGAGGAGCGCCGCCGCCGTGACCGGGATGAAGAGCGTGAGAGCCGCCGCAGCTTTGAGCGGGACGAGGAGCGTGAGAGCCGCAGCCGTGACCGGGACGAAGAACGCGACAGCCACAGGAGCTTTGAGCGGGATGAGGGGCGCGACAGCCGCAGGAACTTCGACCGTGGCGAGGAGCGCGACAGCCGTCAGGGATTCGGCCATGACGAGGAACGCGAGGGCCGCAGGAGCTTCGACCGTGAGGAAGAGCGCGAGGGCCGCCGCAGACGCGACCGCGAGGAAGAGCGGGGAGACCGTGACAGCCGTGTGAGGTTCGGCTGGGGGGATGACCGTGGGAGCCGCAGAAAGCGCGACCGCGAGGACGACCGTGACAGCCGCCGCAGACGTGACCGTGAGGAGAGCCGTGACGACCGCGGAAGACGCGGCCGTGATAATGACCGCGACAGCCGCCGAGGCCGTGACCGCGGTGAGGAGCGGGTCCACGGGAGATTCGAGCGGGAGAGCAGCCGTGACAGCCGCCGCCGAGGCCGTGAGGAAGAGCGCGACAGCCGCAGGAAGCGGGACCGTGAGGAGAGCCGCCCCTCCAGGCTGCGTGATGTCAGGATGGATGGCAGCGACAGGGGACTTGCGTTCTCCTTTCCCAAAAAGAAGAGGAAATAAGACAGAATGAGAATCGGAACAGGATATGATGTGCACAGGCTTGTCCCGGACAGGGACTTGATGATCGGCGGCGTGAGGATACCCTATGAGAAGGGGCTGCTGGGCCACTCCGATGCGGATGTGCTGCTCCACGCCGTCATGGATGCCCTGCTGGGGGCGGCGGCGCTGGGGGACATCGGGAAGCATTTTCCGGACAGCGACCCGGCGTACAAGGGAATTTCCTCCCTGACGCTTCTGGAGAAGGTGGGGGATCTGCTTGGGGAGAAGGGCTTTGTGGTGGAGAACATCGACTCCACCATCATCGCCCAGGCTCCCAAGATGCGGCCCTATATCGATGCCATGCGGGAGAACATCGCCGGGGCCCTGGGGTTGGAGATCGATTTCGTCAGCGTGAAGGCCACCACGGAGGAAGGGATGGGCTTCACGGGAGCGGGCGAGGGGATTTCGGCCCAGGCCGTGTGCCTGCTGACCAGCCCTTTCGACCTGACGGCCCAGCAGATTGCAGGAGGCTGTGAGGGCTGCAGCGGCTGCCGGAAGGCATAGGCTGTGATGTTTGGCTCTTTTTTTGGTTCTTTTTCACAAAAGCATTGACAGAACCGGTTTTTTTGCATATTCTGTTTAAGTAGGAAATATAGAATGGAAATGCTGGGAACGGAGAGAGTACTTTTCGGACGACAGGAGTGTAATATGCATTCCGTTTGTCGCGCCAGGATGTCAGAGAGGGACTGTTCATTTGGGACAGGGGCGTTCCAAAGAGCTGGAAGCAGTCCTCATGGGCGGAAAAGGAAGTGCATCCGGGAGCAGGTCCGCTGAACAGGCAGGCTTAGCCGTGGATTCGGATGGCGAGGGCCGGGCCAGGTAGGCGGGCACGTAGGCGCGCGTTAAGCGTATGGAGTGGAAGGCTTGTCAGCCTTTAAGTAGAGTGGAACCGCGGATATATCCGTCTCTAAGGAGAGGGATTTTCCGCGGTTTTATTTGTGCGGAAGGAAGTTCCGGGCGGCAGTAGGACGTCTGTCAGGAACTTCGGGGCTGCAGGGGCGGGATTCGCTTTGGGCGGGCATTCTTCCAGGCTGCGGCATCGGTTTTAGGGAGTTCGGGAACAGGATTGGTTCGGGAGGGGAGGGCTTGCATGGGAATCATCGGCAACATTACAGAGGAGATTCGGATCATCAGGGAGCGGGATCCGGCGATTCATTCTTCGATGGAGGTTTTTCTGTATCCCAGCTTCAAGGTGATGATCCACTACCGGATTGCCCACAGGCTCTATGAGAAGGGGCATTACTTCTGGGCCAGGTGGGTGTCCCAGAGGGGCGTGCGCAAGACCGGAATCGAAATCCACCCTGGGGCGAGGATTGGAAAGGGCTTCTTCATCGACCATGGCAATGGCGTCATCATCGGGGAGACCACGGTCATCGGGGATAATGTGACCCTGTACCAGGGCGTGACTCTGGGGGGCACGGGCAAGGAGCACGGGAAGAGGCATCCCACCATCGGCAACAATGTGATGATCAGCGCAGGGGCAAAGGTGCTGGGTTCCTTCACCATCGGGGACAATTCCAAGATCGGCGCGGGGAGCGTGGTCCTGAGCGAGGTGCCTCCCTGCTCCACCGTGGTGGGCGTGCCGGGCCGCGTGGTGAAGCGGGGCAACATGGCCCTGCCCCAGGAGACCCTGAACCACGCCGACCTGCCGGATCCTATCAAGGAGGACATCGCGAACTTACGGCATGCCAACTCGGAGATGGTGAACCGCATCCTGGAGCTGGAGCGGCAGATAAAGGAGCTGAAGGCAAAGCCCTGAGGGGAAAGCCCTGAGGGGAAAGCCCATTGGATAGATACGATTTGGAGCCTGCCCCAGGGCGGGCGGAGAGGAGAAAAATGGAGAACAGGTTAAGGATCTACAACACGCTCACCAGAAAGGTGGAGCAGTTCATTCCCAATGAGGAGGGAAAGGTGGCCATGTATACCTGCGGCCCCACGGTGTATCATTTTGCCCACATCGGGAACCTGAGAAGCTATATCATGGAGGACTTGCTGGAGAAGACTTTACGATATATCGGCTATGACGTGAAGCGGGTCATGAATATCACGGACGTGGGCCATCTGTCCAGCGATGCGGACACCGGCGAGGACAAGATGCTGAAAGGAGCGAAGCGGGAGCATAAATCCGTGATGGAGATCGCGAAGTTCTACACGGACGCCTTTTTCGCCGACTGCGGGGACCTGAACATCAAGACGCCGGACGTGGTGGAGCCCGCCACCAACTGCATCTCTGCGTTCATCCACATGATAGAGGGGCTTATGGAGAAGGGCTTTGCCTATGAGAGCGGCGGGAACATCTATTTTGACACCTCCAAGCTGAAAGAGTATTACGTGCTGTCCAACCACAGCGAGGAGGAGCTGCTGGTGGGCGTGCGGGAGGATGTGGACGAGGATGAGAACAAGAGGAACAAGACTGATTTCGTGCTCTGGTTCACCAAGTCCAAGTTCGAGGACCAGGAGCTGAAATGGGACAGCCCCTGGGGGACAGGGTATCCCGGCTGGCACATCGAGTGCTCCTGCATCTCCATGAAGCATCTGGGCGAGTACATGGACATCCACTGCGGCGGGGTGGACAATATCTTCCCCCACCACACCAACGAGATTGCCCAGAGTGAGGCCTATCTGGGGCATAAATGGTGCAATTACTGGTTCCATGTGCACCATCTCAACGACAAGGCGGGCAAGATGAGCAAGTCCAAAGGGGAGTTCCTGACGGTTTCCCTGCTGAAGTCCAAGGGGTATGACCCCAGGGTGTACCGCCTGTACTGCCTCCAGTCCCATTACCGCAAGCCCCTGGAATTCTCCTTTGAGGCCCTGGACAACGCGGGCGCGGCATTTGAGAAGCTGACCAAGCGCATCGGCAGCCTCTCAAAGGACGGGGGCGCAGTGGAGCCGGAGAAGTTCGATGCATGGAAGGCCCGCTTCCAGGCGGTGCTCTGCGATGACCTGAATTCCTCCATGGCGCTGACGGTGCTCTACGACATGCTGAAGGAGGATATGTCCGATGCCACCAAATATGCCCTTGCGGAGGATTTCGACAGGGTGCTGTCTCTGGATCTGACCACGGCCTACGCCCAGAGGCAGACCGGGAACGGGGTGGACGCGGAGCTGGAGGCCTATGTCCTGGAAAGGATCGAGGAGCGCAAGGCCGCGAAGAAAGCAAGGGATTTTGCCAGGGCAGACGAAATCCGGGCCCAGCTTCTGGAGAAGGGGATTGTCCTGGAGGACACCCGCGAGGGTGTGAAATGGAAGAAAGCATGACGGAGGAGCAGCGTATAAGACAGGAGATTTGCCGGGAGGCGGATTCCTCCGGCGGGGAGCCAGAGGAAAGCGCGTCAGAACCTGGCGCATCCGGCCAGGAACCAGAGGAAAGCGCGCCAGAACCTGGCGCATCCGGCCAGGAACCAGAGGAAAGCGCGCCAGAACCTGGAGCATCCAGACAGGAGCCAGAGGAAAGTGTGCCAGAACCTGGCGCATCCGGCCAGGAACCAGAGGAAAGCATGCCAGAACCTGGCGCATCGGCCGAGGAGCCAAAGGAAAGCGCGCCAACAACAGGCTCTTCCAGCATAGATGCGGACAAATGCGAAAAGATGCCGGAAGAAGCCCAGGCCAGCGGGACTTGTCCGCAAAACCTTCTTGAGATGATAACGGATACATTCCCGGGAAAGCGCCAGGACATCCGCTCGTACTCCGCCCTGTCCCTGGCCTATATCGGGGACGTGGTCTACGACCTGATCATCCGCACGGTGGTGGTGTCCCGGGCCAACCGCCCCGTGAACGACTTGCACCGGATTACGGTGCGGTATGTCAGCGCAGGAGCCCAGTCCAAAATCGTACAGGCTTTGGCGGGCAGCTTCACGGAGGAAGAGGAAGCGGTATACCGCAGAGGAAAGAATTCAAAACCGCACACGACTGCCAAGAACGCCAGTGTGGCGGATTACATGAAGGCCACCGGTTTCGAGGCGGTGCTGGGATATCTCTATCTGACGGGGGATATGGAGCGGGCGCTGTATCTGGTGAAAAAGGGCATTCAGCTTACAGGTCTGGAGCTATGAGCCGGTGGGGGACGGGCATCTGCCCGAAAGAAGCCCCGGGGACAGCGAAGGACGGGAAGCGGACAGAAGATAGGACACAGGGAACCGGAACAGGATAAAAAGCGCTAAAGCGCGCAGAGAGGTATAGACATGAGATACGAGGAATTTACCATAGAGGGAAGGAACGCGGTGAGGGAAGCGTTCCGCTCCGGCAAGGTCATAGACAAGCTCTATGTCCAGGACGGCTGCCAGGACGGGCCCGTGGTGGCCATCAAGAAAGAGGCGAAAAAGCATGATACCATCATTCGGTATGTGACCAGGGAACGGCTGGATCAGATGTCCGGCACGGGAAAGCACCAGGGGGTCATCGCCATGGCCGCGGCCTATGAGTACGCCACGGTGCAGGACATCCTCCAGGCGGCGAAGGCGAAGCAGGAGCCGCCCTTTGTCATCCTGCTGGACAATATCGAGGATCCCCACAACCTGGGCGCGATCATCCGCACGGCCAACCTGGCGGGCGCCCACGGCGTCATCATCCCCAAGAACCGGGCCGTGGGGCTGACGGCAGGGGTGGCCAGGGCTTCCGCGGGGGCGCTGAACTATACCCCTGTGGCAAAAGTCACCAACCTGGCCAAGACCATAGAGGAACTGAAGAAGCAGGGTCTGTGGTTCGTCTGCGCGGACATGGGCGGCACTTCCATGTATGAACTTGACATGAAGGGCCCCATCGGGCTGGTCATCGGAAGCGAGGGCGAGGGCGTAGGGCGGCTGGTGAAGGAGAAGTGCGACATGGTGGCCGCAATCCCCATGAAGGGGGACATCGACTCCCTGAACGCCTCGGTGGCAGCGGGGGTGCTGGCCTACGAAATCCTGCGCCAGCGGAGCAGCCTGTAGGAGCGTTTTTTCAGGGAGCGCTTTTTGGCTTCGGCATGCCAGGGAGGGTTCAGGGACATGGGCGAGCGTTATGAGAATTACAGGCAGTATGGCGACGGAGAGCTGATCGACCGCCTGCGCAGGGGGGAGACTCCCGTCATGGACTATATCTGTGACAAATACAAGAACCTGGTGCGCAGTAAGGCGAAGTCCATGTTCATCCTGGGCGCGGACAGCGAGGACCTGATCCAGGAGGGCATGATAGGGCTGTTCAAAGCCGTGCGGGACTATGACATGGGCCGGGACGCCAGCTTCAGCACCTTTGCGGAGCTGTGCATCAACCGCCAGATGTATACGGCGGTGCAGGCCTCCAAGCGAAAGAAGCATGTGCCGCTGAATACCTATGTGCCCCTGGACGGGGAGGCGGCCGGGGACGACAGGGAAGGCCCGCGGCTGGCAGAGCTCCTGGCGGACACCACCAAGCTGAACCCGGAGGAGATGTTCCTGGACAAGGAGCGGGTGGCCTATCTGGAGAAGGCCATCGAGGAGGAGCTGAGCGAATTCGAGAAACAGGTGCTGGACCTGTATATGACAGGCATGAGCTACAGCCAGATTGCCAGGGTGCTGGGCAGGGACGAGAAGGCCACGGACAATGCCCTGCAGAGGCTGAAGTCGAAAATCAGGAAGATGCTGTAGGAGGGATAGCTGTACATCCGGAAGGGTGTGCAGCTTTTTATATAATTTTTAGAAAAACAACAGATTCCCGTTATTGACATTGTATGATTCAGGGCATACAATCGGGAATGGAAAAACCGACCGGCTGGTCAGAATGCGAGAAGAACTTCTGGATTTGGCTTGTGAACAGGTTCGCTTTGCTCGCCGGTCTCGCAGCGCGAAAAGTACATTCGCGCGGAAGAATGCCCAAAGGGCGGGCATCCTTCCGGAAACTGGAGCGTTTTAGAAGTGCTTCATTATGAGGAGGTCTATATGATTTCGAAATTCAGTGTGCGGAAGCCTTATACAGTACTGGTAGGGGTGGTGCTGGCTATTGTTCTGGGGGTGGTGTCCTTTACCAGGATGACTACGGACCTGCTGCCCAGCATCAGCCTCCCCTATGTCATCGTGATGACGACTTACCCGGGGGCCAGCCCGGAGACCGTGGAGATGGCGGTGACCCAGCCGGTGGAGGCTTCCATGGCCACGGTGAGCAATATCGAGAGCATCAGCTCCGTGTCCAATGAGAACTATTCCATGGTGGTCCTGGAATTCGCCCAGACCGCTGACATGAACGCGGTTTCCCTGGAGATTCGGGAGAGTCTGGATCAGATCAAGAGCTACTGGGATGAATCTATCGGAAATCCGATTATTATGAAACTGAATCCCGATATGCTGCCGGTGATGATTGCGGCGGTGGGCGTGGAGGGCATGGACAATGCCGGAATCAGTACATATGTCCAGGATCAGGTCATGCCGGAGCTGGAGAGCATCGAGGGCGTGGCCAGCGTCAGCGCCACGGGCCTGCTTGAGGAGAGCGTGAACGTCATCATCCGCCAGGACAAGGTGGATGCCGTCAACAGGAAGATATTCGCCGCCATCGACGACAAGATGAAAGATGCGGAGGAGGAGCTGGCGGACGGGCGAAAGGAACTTGAGGAGGGCAAGGCGGAGCTGGAGGACGGCAGGGCCGAGCTGCTGAAGGGCCAGCGGGAGCTGGCGGACGGGCGAAAGGAGCTGGAGGAGGGCAAGGCCGAGCTGGAGAACGGCAAGGCGGAGCTGGAGAACCAGCAGGAGGCGATCAACAACCAGCTGGCGGTGCAGAAAAACTCCCTGCTCAGCGCGAAGGCCCAACTGGAGGAGATCCAGACCAACCTGGCAACGGCCAGGCAGCTAAACGACGGGCTGCAGCAGATGGCCTCCAGCCTTGGCCCGATTCAGGAGCACAGGGGAGAGCTGGAGCGGCTGTTAAGCGGCGGCTATACGGCCAGATATACGGAATATATGGCCGCATGGGGCGAGGCCCTGGGGACGCTTGTGGGAATCCTCCAGGAGGGCGGCATGGACGAGCAATCGCTCGGGGCAATCACTGCGGCGGTGGAAGCCATGTCCGGGGCCAGGAACAATATCGAACAGCTGCGCCAGGAGTTTATCGGGAATGGCGCTTTGGAGCTGCTGGCCTCCACGGACGAGCAGATGGCCCAGATAATCAATGCTGCCCTGGCGCTGGATTCCTGGTGTCCCGGGATAGATATCGAGATTCCTCCGGATGCGTTGACCAATCCGGACGCGCTGCAGGAAATCATCCAGCGACTGCAGGAGTCCGTACAGAACCTGCAGGAGAACGCCCAGGCGCTGGCGACTACGGTGGGCACCGCGCTGGGAGCCTGCGAGATGGCGGCGGGGCAGATGCTCTCCCCCCAGGTCTGTGAGCTGCTGGAGCAATACGAAGGCATGCAGACATCTCTGACGGCTCTGACGAACGGCCTGGGCTATGAGGGATACGTGGCCCAGATCAATGCCGTCTTAGCCAGCCAGAACGTCACCGACCTGTCAAAGGCCATAGAGGACATCAACGCAGGACTGGTGGCCATCGAGAAGGGCCAGATGACCGCGGCCATCGAGTTCGCCAACGGCAAGGCTACCATCTCCATGGGAGAGTACCAGCTGGAGCTGGCCGAGTCCCAGCTGGACAGCGGCGAGGAGCAGATCAAGAGCGGCCTGGAGCAGATGGACGATGCCGCCAAGCAGCTGGAGGATGCGGAAGAGCAGCTTGCGGACGGGGAGGAGCAGCTCGCGGAGGCCAAGGAGAACGCTTACGAACAGGCGGACATGACGGATAAGCTCACCGTGGACACCATCAAGGGGCTGCTCACCGCCCAGAACTTCTCCATGCCTGCAGGTTACGTGACGGAGGACGGCATCAGCTACATGGTGCGGGTGGGCGACAAGCCCTCCACCGTGGAGGAGCTCCAGGCGCTGCCCTTGATGGACCTGCATATGGACGGCGTGCCCGTCATCACTTTGGGGGATGTGGCGGATGTGTTCTACACGGACAATTCCGGGGAAATCTATGCTAATGTGGACGGCAGCGCCGGGGTCATGCTGACCATACAGAAGCAGACGGGGTATTCCACCGGCCAGGTGTCGGACAGGCTGGCGGAGCGCTTCGGGGAGATGATGGCGGAGAATACGGATCTGTCCCTGATCACCCTGATGGACCAGGGCATCTACATCGACCTGGTGATGGACTCCATCATCAACAATATCCTCTTCGGCGCGGTGCTGGCCATATTGATCCTGATCGTGTTCCTGAAGGACTTGAGGCCGACCATGGTGGTGGCGTTCTCCATCCCCGTGAGCCTGGTGACGGCCATCGTGTGCATGTACTTCAGCGGCGTGACCCTGAACATCATCTCGCTGTCGGGGCTGGCCCTGGGCATCGGCATGCTGGTTGACAACTCGATTGTAGTCATAGAGAACATCTACCGCATGCGCAGCGAGGGGCGCTCCGCGGAGGAGGCGGCGACAGAGGGGGCCAGAGAGGTGGCCGGGGCCATCCTGGCCTCCACCCTGACCACAGTGTGCGTGTTCCTGCCCATTGTGTTCACGGAGGGCATCACCAGGCAGTTGTTCGTGGACATGGGCCTGACCATCGCCTACTCCCTGCTGGCAAGCCTTCTGATCGCCCTGACGGTGGTTCCGGCCATGTCTTCCAAGCTCCTGGTGAGGACGAAGGAACAGAAGGAGGGGAAGATTTTCGGCGGCCTGGTGCGGGGCTATGAAAAGCTGCTTCGGGGCGCCCTGCGGGTGAAGCCCCTGGTGTTCATCCTGACCTTGGGGCTGCTGGCGGGCAGCGTGACCCTGGCCTTTACCAACGGCACGGCCTTCATGTCGGACATGGATTCCACCCAGTTGACGGTGAACGTGGCTCTGGCGGAGGATGCCACTTTGGCGGAGACCGGGGAGGTCACGGACCAGGTGGTGGAGGCGATCCGCTCCATCGAGGACGTGTCCAATGTGGGCGCCATGACCAGCAGCTCCAACATGGCCCTGTTAGGGGGCGGGGGCGGCAGCACCAACAGCGCCTCGGTCTATGTGGTGACCAGAGAAGACAAGACCATGAGCAACGAGGAGATTGCCCGCGTCATCAAGGAGAAGACGCAGGAGCTGGAGGCCGAGATCACTGTGGACACCTCCAGCATGGACATGAGCGCTATGGGCGGAAGCGGCATCGTGGTGCAGGTGCGGGGGCGTGACCTGGATACCCTGCGGCGCATCGCCGAGGAGGTGGCCGCCATCGTGGAGAGCGTGGAGGGCACGGCAGAGGTCAACAACGGGCTGGAGGACGCGGACGAGGAGCTGCGCGTCACCATCAACCGGGGGGAAGCGGTGCACTACGGCCTTACCGTGGCACAGGTGTATCAGCAGCTCTACGCCAGGCTGGCGGAGGCCGGCAGCGCCACCACTCTGGTGGCCGACGAGAAGGACTACAATGTATACGTCATGAACGGCAGCGACATTGAGCTGACAAGGGAGCTGGTGAAGACCCTGGAGATAGACGGCACCGACGAAGAGGGCGAGAGCGTGAAGGTGCCTCTGTCCGATATCGCTTCCTTTGAGATGACGGAGGCCCTTTCCTCCATCAGCCGGACGGATCAGACCAGGTATATCTCCGTCTCCGCGGCCATCGCGGAGGGCTACAACGTGGGCCTGGTGGCCGGGGACGTGGAGGCGAAGCTGGCGGACTATGAGATGCCCGCGGGCTATCAGCTGGTGTTCTCCGGGGAGAACGAGACCATCCAGGACGCCATGGGGCAGATGGTGCTGATGCTGATACTGGCCGTGGTGTTCATGTACCTGATCATGGTGGCCCAGTTCCAGTCATTGCTGTCCCCCTTCATCATCCTGTTCACCATTCCCCTGGCCTTTACAGGAGGCTTCCTGGGGCTGTACGTCAGCGGCAGCGAGGTCAGCGTCATCGCCATGATCGGCTTCGTCATGCTGGCGGGGGTCATCGTGAACAACGGCATCGTCATCATCGACTATATGAACCAGCTGCGGGAGGGCGGAATGGAGAAGCGGGAGGCGATCCTCACCGCGGGCCGCACCAGGCTGCGCCCGGTGCTGATGACCGCCCTGACCACCATATTGGCCCTGTCCACCATGGTGTTCAGCAAGGACATGGGCTCCGAGATGGCCAGGCCCATGGCCGTGGTCACCATCGGCGGGCTGACCTACGGCACGCTGCTGACGCTGGTGGTCATCCCCTGTATCTATGACGTGTTCATAAGGGACAGGAAACGGAGGAACAGAGAATTGACGCAGAAGGATTGACGGTTCTGCGCGTATAAATAGGCGGGTGGCGGTCAGGAGCACAGGAGTGGCGCCGGGCTGCCGCCTGCTTTGCCGGGCGGTATGGATCTGCAGGGATGCGGGGGAAGCGTGATCTACGCCCGCTGTGGGATGCCCGCACACTGAAATGCACAACGAGGGAACTTGCGCATACCGGGCATGGGAACGGTGCCGGAATGGGGCCGCAGGCATGGAGGGCCGGGAGAGGGAGACGGGCGATAAGGGCCGCCGGGAGAAAGGGGAGAGCGGAAGCATGGGAAGGATTACGGGACTGGAGGAAATCGGGCATGTGCCGCCGAAGGTGCGGCAGATGTACGGGGCAGTGATAGAGCTGCTGGAGGAGGGCATGGACATGGAAGACATTCGTGTCTCCACCATCACGGAGCGGGCAGGAATCGGCAAGGGGACAGCCTATGAATACTTCGACACAAAGGATGAGATCGTGGCCTGTGCCGTGGTCAGCCAGATAAGGTGGATGTTCGGCTGGCTGGGGGAGCAGTTGGAGGCAAAGGCGGACTTCGGAGAGCAGCTTTCGTTCCTGCTGGACGTTGTGGAGAAAAAGGGGCACTGCAGCCATAGCTTCCTGCGGTTCGTCCATGCCATGACCAGCAACTCCGAGTTCAACCGGATGATTCGGGAGAAGATGAATGCGGAAGAATTCGCGGCATACCGCCCGGCGAACGTGTTCGGGCGGATTCTGCGGCAGGGAGTGGAGCGGGGAGCGATCCGCAGGGACCTGCCCATCGAATATATGATACACTGCGTCTTTTCCCATCTGCTGTCCTACATGATGGAAATCGCCACAAAGGACTGCTTCCGGATGGACGCCCAGTCGCTGAGGCCTTTTGTGTACCGTGGGATCATGGGGGAGCTCTGCGGGGGGATGGATTCTTGAAAAATTTCTATTTGACAATTCTTCTTATCTGTATTATGATGATTTCATCAGCAATTAATACTTGCGGCCGCTGATATTTGCCCTGTCGTCTGACTCAGGGGCGAAAAGCATCCTGGATTGATGGCAAATTCGGCCGCTCATGGGTATATCTTTGATGCTGCGAATCGCACATTCAGGCAGTTTCTGCCGGATTCATTCACACGCACTGGCAGGGACAGCTTACAGGCCATGGATGTCCTCTGCCACGTCATTTTCAGAAAGAGAGGACATCACATGAACCCAAGGATGGAATTCGTTCCACGAAAGAAACGGTTCCTGCGGCTGCCGCTGCGGCGGTTCGTCGGCAACCGCAACGTAAAGGACAGGCTTTTCTGCTACATCTTCGAGCGGGACAGGGAAGCCCTGCTGAAGCTGTACAATGCGCTGAACCACACGGATTACCGCGATGTGCAGGCGCTGGAGATCGTCACTCTGGACAATGTAGTCTATATGTCCATGAAGAAGGACATGGCTTTTCTCCTGGCCGGGGCCCTGAACCTTTACGAGCACCAGAGCACATTCTGTCCGAATCTCCCTTTGCGCTTTCTGCTCTATATTGCCGCGGAATACGAGAGCCTGGCGGCAAAAGCGAAGGCCAATATCTATGGGCAGAAGTTGATTCCTCTTCCCGCGCCCCAGTGCGTGGTATTCTATAACGGGGACGATGCAATGCCTGATGAACAGTACCTGCGGCTGGCAGATGCCTTTCCGGATACGCCGGGAGCCGGACCCTCGTCCTGCCTGGAATTGACAGTCCGTATGCTGAATATCAATTATGGCCACAACAGTGGGCTGACCGCGGACTGTAGACGGCTGGATGAGTATTCCCGTTTCGTGGACTGCATCAAGGCATATCGGCGGGAAGGAAGTTCTGTGAATCAGGCGGTTGAGAATGCTGTAACATACTGTATTGACCATGGCATCATGGAAGATATTTTATTGCCCTTTCGGGCGGAGGTGACCAAAATGCTGCTGACTGAATACAACGAAAAGAAATACATGCGCATGTTCCGGAAGGAGGCCCGGGAAGAGGGGCTGCGGGAAGGACGGGAGGAAGGACGAGAGGAAGGATTGAAGGAAGGACGAGAGAAGGGACGAGAGGAAGGGTTGAAGGAAGGGTTGAAGGAAGGGCGGGAAGAAGAACAGAACCGTCTAATCGGCACCATGCTCCAAAATGGGGCGTCCCCTGAGTATCTCTCGCAAATTACAGGACTGCCGCTTTCCGAAATCAGGGATATATCCCGGAAGAAAAAAGGCCGGTTCGATTTCTCTCAGGTGGGAAAAAAGAAAAAGCGCCCATAGCCTTGCCATGTCCGGGAAGTTTACGAATGCTTCCCGGCTTTTTTAGATTTAAATTAGAAAGTAGACACAGTTTGAACACAATTCTCCTGTAATATGTATATTAGATAGTTGATGAACTCACTATCTCCCCCCTCATAAGAAAATAGTAAAAGGGTCTCGGTGCAAGCCGGGGCTCTTTTACAGTATGCCCGGAATCTGCACATAGAGGAAATCAGCACGCCTGGATGCCTGGGGCCTGGGACTGTAAGTTTAGGAATGCTTTTCAGGTTTTTTAGATTTAAATTAGAATATGGACACACTAAGGACACAATTCCCCTGTAATATGTATATCAGATAGTTGATGAACTCACTATCTCCCCCCTCATAAGTAATAGTAAAAGGGTCTCGGTGCAAGCCGGGGCCCTTTTACATTCGCGCACCTTTCCGTCTTATATGCCCCAGTGCCTAACTCCAGTGCTCCACTGCAGCTCCAGTGCTTCATCGAAAAAAGCTTGCATAAATGCCAGGCATATACTAAAATAAATCTAAGAAGATTTTCTATATAAACGGCATTTAATTCTTGCCAGCCGCATAGCACAGCAAGTCATGCCGTTTATCTGATTTTTGAGCAAGATTTTATTGCTGCATATATAAGATATCGATTCTGATAGTCAAGAATGCAATTCATGGAAATCGGAAGATTCCTGCTGTCAATTTCAAGATGTAAAAACCGAGCGGGAGCTTCCGGCCCTGAGCCAGGTGCTCTGCAGACGGTACGACATTTGAGGGTGGAGGAGGCGTAAAGGTATGCCGGACTTTCATTTCACGAAAAGGGAACCAATCTATGAGGGCTGGTCTGATGACCGGAAATACTGTGCCACCGCGGAGCCGGAGGAAGGGCGTTCCCAGGGAACGAAATATTTCCTCCGCATCTCCCCCATGTCCCAGTATGACAGGAAGCAGACCGAATTCCGGATGATGGAGAAGGCTGCGGCCCTGGGCATCCCCATGTGCATGCCCCTGGCTTTCGGGGTCTGTGAGGAGGGTGTGTATTCGGTCCAGAGCTGGATCGAGGGGACAGGAGCGGAGGAAGCGGTGCCGATGCTGCCGGACAGCGGACAGTATGCCTGCGGGCTGGAGGCCGGGCGCATCCTTCGCAGGCTGCATTCCATCCCCCTTACAGAGGAACGGGAGGCGGGAGCTGCCCTGGAGGACTGGGAGACGCGGTTCAACCGGAAGATGGACACGAAGATCAGAAAATACAGGGAATGCCCCATACAGTATCCCGGGGGAGAGGCTTTTATCCGGTATATCGGGGAGAACCGCCATCTGCTGAAAGACAGGCCCCAGACCTGTCAGCATGGAGATTACCACATCGGGAACATGATGCTGGACGAAAGCGGGCAGCTTTATGTAATCGATTTCAATCGGTTCGATATCGGGGATCCCTGGGAGGAGTTCAACCGCATCGTATGGTGCGCCCAGGCCTCTCCGCTGTTCGCGTCCGGCATGGTGAACGGGTACTTTGAGGGCCATGTCCCGGAGGAATTCTGGAGGCTGCTCGCCCTCTACATCTCCAGCAATACCCTGTCCTCCATATACTGGGCAGTCCCCTTCGGGCAGAAGGAGATAGATACCATGCTGCGCCAGGCGGCGGAGGTGCTTCAGTGGTATGACAATATGCGAAACATCGTACCGTCCTGGTATTTCCAGGGATATTACCTGCAATATATAGACGGAATACCATATAAACTAAAATGTCCCTTCGACTTTTCCTTCCTCCGTAAATACGGCAGGGTGTTTCAGGTATACGATGACCAGGACTCCGGCAATATCTGCTTCGGGATCGAGAGAGACGGAGAACGCTATTTCGTGAAGTTCGCGGGAGCTCCCACAGAACGGGGCACGGGCACGGCCCGGGAGGCAGTGGAGAGGCTGCGGGAAGCCTGGCCGGTCTACAGGGATCTGCGGCATGGGAGCCTGATCGAGCTGGTGGAGGCGGAAGAAATCGGAGGCGGGTTCGCGCTGGTATTCCGCTGGGCCCAGGGGGACTGCATGGGCAGAATGTACCCGGCGGCCCACCGGAGGTTCATGGCGCTTCCCACGGAGAACCGGCTGCAGGTGTTCGGAGACATCCTGCGCTTTCTGGAACATACGGCTTCCAGGGGATACGTGGCCATCGATTTCTACGATGGCAGCATCCTGTATGATTTTGACAAAGGAAAGACCACTGTCTGTGACATAGACTTTTTCCGCAGACAGCCCTGTGTCAACGACATGGGGAGGATGTGGGGGAGCTCCAGGTTCCAGGCCCCGGAGGAATACCGGCTGGGGGCGGCAATCGACGAGGTGACCAATGTCTATACCGCGGGAGCGTTTGCTTTTGCGCTGTTTGGCGGATATGGGCGCACCCCGGACAGTTGGCAGTTGGGGGAGGGGCTTTTCGCCGTGGCCGCAAAAGCGGTGGAGGAGGACAGGAGCCTGCGCCAGCAGTCCCTGCGGCAGTTCAGGGAAGAGTGGGACAATGCGCTTTCTGGCCTATACGCTTCCGGGCGGCCAGGAGATACGGTTCTGGGACGATGCCAGGGTATACCTGGGGAACCAGGTCCACAAGAAGGGGAGCGACAGATGCTACGGGCTCACGGCGGACGAGAGCTACCTGCTGGTATGCGAGTACGGCGAGGGCGGCTCGGATGCCGAGATTGTTGTATACAGGAGACGGGAAAAGGGTTGAATTAAGGTTCCAGGGCCCGGAGGAAGCGGACATTGGCTGACGGAAGCCAAGGGACATGGCAAGCGGCATGACAGGGAAGTCTCGGCAGAGGGAGAAAGAGTGGCTGCCGCATCAGGGAAATCTGTTTTC
>OFGG01000683.1_pt1 | contig 26903 bp, 23 predicted proteins | sample 1521701 | NCBI WGS metagenome assembly OFGG01 (sample SAMEA3504081, study PRJEB24116) | mouse gut metagenome | biome: mouse gut; feature: mouse-associated habitat; material: faeces | place: Denmark | collected 2011
CCATAAATCCATATGGAAGAGTTATTTTTTTGATAGAACTTTTTACTCTCAAGTACTATATTTTACTACAAAAAACGACATAATTCTTCCATAAAATGTTAATCATGACAAATATGTACTATATTTTTCCAATTAACTCCGTCAAATTTCTCACCAATGCCAGATCTGACTCCTCATGATGAATAAAAGAACTGTTCAGCCCATTCCTGCGTACCCTGTCTATCCAGAGCAGTGCCGCCTCCCTGCTGATACCTTTTTCCAGCATTCCATAATAAATATATGCCAGCTCATTTGACACATTTGTATTAAAAACCGCAGGATCATCTGAATTTATACAAACTATTATATTTTGTTCATCATTTAACTGATTTAGTTGATAAAACTGATTTTCATACAATATATCTAAATCAGCAATTGCTGTGTTTGAAGAGGGGTTCACCTCCAAAACAATTCCCTTTTGACCTAATTTCTTCTTGAGAATTTTCTGCAATTCTTCTATGATAAGTATATCCTGTTGGGTAATCTCGCAATGAATGGGCTTTTCCATCTTTTTTACAAACACTTTACAATGTCTTGCTGCGGTTACAAGTTCAGGTCTCCACTGAATCGGCTCTTCATCAGCTAATTTTCTACACAGCTCTCTCTCCGCCATCACAAATGCATCACATGATATGATATCAGTTTTAAAAGAAAACAGTTTACGATATCCGTCTATCAGCAGCTCTGTCGCAATACCTTCTTTATCTCCTCCATATATTTTTCTCGAAAGCTCATAAATCCGCTTTTCCATAAAAGTAAGTATTGCTGCCTGAAAATTGCTGTAATGATTGCTCAATGTATCATATGCCCATAGATAATTCTCCAGTGCTTCAAGTTGTGGAAGTATAACTACTGGATTCTGTTCTCTCCATTTTTGCGGATTGAGTCCAAGCGCAATTCCATGGCCAATTCGGTCTCCTGCATGAAACTTTAAGTGTTCTACAACCTCATCTATTCGGCGTAAACCAGAAAGTATATGGCGAAAATCTTCTCCAGCATGAAAAGTGAAACCAAGACTCTGCATATAATTCCTGTCATTAGAGCTTCTGCCAATTAAGTCAATGCTGCTGTCACGCGCCTTTTCAAAAATCGGCGCAAAAACCCATACAGGGGTCGCGTTTTCCAGACTTGCTGCATCTATTCCAACCAAATACTTACTCAACTCTGTAAATTCACTACGCAGTTGTGTGAACGCGTCGATCTGCTTTCTATACGACTGTTGAAGCTGTCCAAATTGAAAATACGAACAATCCAGTTTCCCATTGTGGAAACACTTCTCTAAAGCGGTCTCATCCTCCCGTTTCAGAAAATGAATTACTAATCCTGCCTGCGGGATTCGCTTATAGGGCACTCCATTATTACAATAATCTTCTGTAATGATTTTATGATAAGCCTTCAGAAAATGAACAACATCCTTTTTAAATTCGCTATAAGCCTCGGGCATAGATGTTCGAAATTCAATCTTGCACAAATCTCTGTTCTGTAGCTGTTCTCTGAGTGCTGTCTCCCAAAAGTTGTTGATATTCGCATGATTCAATGCAGAATTTACTCGATAATGCTCCTGTTGAAAATAATCCAACCCTTTAATCATTTTTTGCTGGACACTTTTATGAAACAAATAATTTCTAACACGCAGATATTGCATGATACAGCGTTTTATATCAACTTCCTTCTGATCATCTTTCTGGCTGACTGGCTGTTGAATGTCTGTTTCAGCTTCCAGCAAAATCCCCAACACATGATATAAAAATATATTTTCGTCTAATGTATGAATTTCACTATCTTTTTCCAGCACCAACGTACAGAATTTTCCCTCAAAAACATCTTTGGGCAGATTTTTGGTCAAGCCATTCCACAAATTTACAAAATAAGAAATTATATTTTTTTCGTTATCCTTTGCACTATACTGCACATGCCAAAATTCAAGTTTAAACCGGTTTTCAAACGGCTGTCCCTCTTGAAAATCATGCACAAGCCCCAGCACTTCGTCCTGAATATCTTTTTTGAGTAGTTCGTTTCCCTTTCCGGTCATAGCAAAAATCAGATATGCTCTCACAATTCCACATCCCAATATATGAAACAATACGCGCGCATTCTGTTCCTCTGTGCCATTCACGAACTTCATATTTTGAAAATACTTCCCCTTCTTTGCTGTTAATGGTTCCATCAAGGAATCCCAAATACTAGGAAATGTTCTGGAAACTCCCTTGTGCAGATGGTTTTCAGCGACGCCTGTCTCCAATATACGCGCAAGCTGCTGGTCTGCTACCTCTATATTTCCATAAAAATTATCAAGACAATTTATATTTGGACACTTTTGATTCGTAATCATATAAACAATCGCAACCACATCCATCGGAATATGACTGCTTAAATTATGAAATAATGTCACCTTATTGCTTCCTGCAAATCCGCCAAACAGTTTTTCATCTTCTTCATTTTTCCAATACTTAAAAACAATCTTTCCATCTCTATGAGAAATCAAGGCCCTTGCCATCCTGCAAACTGTATGTTGATACAACTCTAATTCATCTCTATAACCCTCAGCATCATAAAGATAACATTTCTCCAAGTACAGGTAGATCTCATCATAGGAATAAATATTGTAATTCTGCTGAATGTAGACAATCAGCCGGCTTCTCAAGCGATCCAAGATCTGTTTTGCCGCTTTGTGTTCACACACTTTTACAGTTTCTATATATTCTCTGATCAGTTCTTGACGAAACATATCCATAGAGGCAAACGGATAACACAGAACGCCTAAAAACCGATTAATGGAATCATTGATCATTTGTATCCCCCTTAGGAAAATAGTGTTTCAAAATAATCAGCATCAACCTTCTCCACAAGATTTTCATTCAAAGCAGCAATAAAGTTATTCATTGCATTCTTATCTGCCCGCTCGTTTGCAGCAACCAATATTTTATTAATCTCTGCCAACAGCTTCGCACCCTCTACCATATTATTTACTGTAACAGATGCTGTCTTATATTTATATAAACATTGTAGCAAAAAAATAAAGTATGGACATTGTTTTGTCCACGCCCCCTCTTGATCTGTGAAAGCAAACACCTCCTGCATCGCATTCAGCATCTTTTGCGCTTCAAATCTTCCATAACGGACACGAGTATTTCCAGCTAATTTCTGAAGCGTCTGACAAATTTCATAATAACTTTCAAATGTTATTCCGTTTTCAAATGTATCATTCCGTAAAGCTGTACTTATATTCTCTTTCGCTTCTTTTGCCTTTGTTTTGCTCACGCCATCGTATGCCCCGTTAAATGCCTTCCAACTGTCTACGACATTTTTAGATTGTAATTTCCATTCCTCCTCATGTTCAAAATAATTGAAAATATTTTCTTTTAAACCATTGCTGATTTCAACTAAGAAATTGTCAATCTCCCCTCTGATATAATCCATCACAACTCCCTCTACTACTTCTGCATTCCAGAGCCCTCTGGTGTCAATCTCTTTCAATACAGCAATTCTTGCCTTAGCATCTGTTTTTTTCGGTGAGTGCTCTTCTTCCTCTTCTGGTAAATTTTCCTCTGTTAGCATCACCCATTCCTCTCTTATTTTATCTTCCTTCTGCTCCCTTAATAATTGCGCTATTGTGTTTTGCAAAATGCGCTTCATATGCTGCTTTTCCTCAATATTATCCAAAGTATTTGATTTTTCCCGCCAAACCGCATCCTGCGTTTCTTGATCAAATAATTCCATTATCACATTCTGCGCAACTGAACTTGACAGCCTTTTTTGAATGTGTGTAAATTCCAGTCTAAACTCAGCATACAAATCTGCTGCCCTTGATGTAATATCATTTCCGCCGATTATTGAGAGTGCACGCCAAAAGGCAATGATCACATCACGCTCTAACTGTATTGTATAATTTGTACCATCAATATCTAAGCGAAGGATTCTGTCCAATGGGAGATTTTTATAATACGCCAAATTCAATACCAAATCCCCCTTCTGCAAAAAAGTTTTGTTTAAAGAGTATAAGTTATTCCCGTCATAATTTACAATTTTTAAATCCTGCCCTTTGATATTTTTCCAGCTCTTTGTTGAAACATCTATGACTTTTTCTGCAATTTCCGGATTGAAAAACAGATCTTGCATAGCCTTATGTTTCAGACGAGTATAGTTTTCATCTGTTTTTGTAATTTTTGCATATTTACTGTTTCCATACAAAAGTCTTGCGGCGAAATCACTCAAAATAAACAGTGCAAAACGTTCTACAGGATTTTTTATATTGTATTCTCTCTCAAATATATGTTCGTTCTCTCTATATATTATCGTATCCACATTATCAAAAAAAACCGTACTATTCTCACAAGAATCGCCGACCACAAACATCTTCTTCTGTATATCATCACGATGCTGATTATAAACCTTTTTTGCTGCGATAATTGTGTCCAGCAATAGTTTTCTCTCTTCTAAATACTCCCTTTTAGGCTCTTCTTCACTTTTACTATTTGCGGCTCTTTTTGCAATAATATCATTTAATACATTATAAACATTATTAAGGCCTCTTGATGTATCATCAAACAAATGATATGTGTAGGGAAGAACTTGATCATCGCCCGACTCATCTTGATAAACAAAATAAAGTGGATCAATCCATCCATTCAATGCCTTTCCCAATAAATCAGAAAACCGAATCCCTTTTCCTTGATTCTCTGGTGACTCTGCGATATAATAATTTTTCTTTCCTTCCAGCGACCACTGTTTTATATTGTATCTGTATGCAGGCGGCAATATTTTCTTTAAATATTCATACGCAAGCTGTTTTTTACTTTCCAACAATGTCTGTTCACCAATCTGGCTTTGCAGGAAATCCCCTTCCAACACATTTTCTCTCCGAATAAAATCCAGCGTCAACGCCTCTTCGAATGTATTAAGATCTCCTGAGATTATCGTAACAATATTTTGATTAGATACGTAGGAAAGCAATGTTTTTACTACATCTGCACATCGGTATGTACTCAAGTCGATATCATCAATAAACAAAAATAAAAGGCTTTCACTTTTTTTACTTTGTTCAGGATTAACCAGCACATTTACTAGGTCATTGAACTTTTCAATAAACTCATTGTCTGAATTGAACACTTTTGCCGAACGATTTACATAATCATTTTCTGTTGTATAATCCTTGAGCAGAATATTTCGGTATTCTTTCTGAATATATGTGTATTGACGAATCACATCTTCACATTTTTCCCGAAGCTCCCCTTTATGAATACACCATTGTTTTGCGCTCTTTCTTGCCTCATCTTTATTGATTATATCATTGAGCATCCCAAGGATTGCAGCCATCAGCGTCCCCGGCTCAGACATATTTTCTGGAACAATAATTGGCAATATAATATCTTTTTCTAATCTTTCTCTGTTTTCTTTTTCCAATTTCTCCTTAATCGTCTTTAATATAGATGTTTTGCCGGCACCCCTCACACCGATAATACCGATATTATTCGTTTTTTGACTTAACGCTTCTGAATACACTTCCTTTTCCGCCCGAAAACGTTCAATTTGAGTATAAACCTGATCATATGCTGGCAGAATAAGCCGTGCTTCTGCTGTTGTCAAAGTTCTTGCACCAATCTTATTTGTATTCATAATATTTCTCCTTATCTATCGTACTTCTGTACAAACCAGCATATTGCGTATCCTCTGCTCCTCTCCGCAAAACGAATCCAACGTCTCGCAAACAACACTACACTGACCGCCCCTATTATGATTTCTGTCATATTTTGTTGTACAACCCCTATTCCCATCGCCAATACAGATACCAGCACCATATTTTTATATAACAGTTCTGCGGAAGCATAATTGTGCAGGCGGCTATATTGTGAATCTGCCTGTATTTCACTGTACATAAATGTCATATATCTTCTGGCCATCGCACCTGCACTATCATTCAGAGGACTCTCTATCAACTTTGCCTTTTGGAGTGCATCATTTACCTTTGCATCTGAAATCCCATAAACTTTACAAATATTTTCCCAATATTTATTTATCATATTATCGCCTAGCACTTTGTTCAGCAGACATACTATACAATCTGCCAACTCTGTAAACACCACTCCCACCACATAACCCAAAACGATCAGCAGAACTAATCCGCCTAGAGTAAGATTATCCGCCAAATATGATAGATCTCCATTATATAACAACAAGGCGATTACTCCCGGAAGTGTATAACCAAACAAATCATATAATGTTAATTTTTGTAATAATTCCATACTCTTTCTCTCCTGTTCTCTAAAGATAACGTTAAAATCTGATGCAAACTCTCTGAAATGACAGTGTATTACATCAGATTTATATTTTTCCTGTATTCACTTTTCTCTCTATTATCTGTATGCTAATTTGCACCGCATTTCACAGCAATACTATTCAGGTACTGCTTCTCTAAATCCGCAACGATGATCCCTTTGTACTATAAAATATTCTTTACCCGTTCTAAGCATCCTTTAATTTCTCGGCATAGTTAATTTCAAAATACATATCTATTGTAATACAAGCATCTCTATAAATATTTTTCTGAACAAACAAAAATGCATCATGCTCAAATCTGACCCCCTCTTACGCATTACCTTGTCTGCGGTAGATGACAGCAAGCTTATCTGCCAGCTCCATTGCCTTCTTATAATTATCACCAGCTATTGCCCTATTCATGTATGTTGTCAGATAACCTAGGCATTTCCACTCAACAATATAATCATCGTATTTGTTTGAAATACTATTATAGACTGCAGCGTTTTTATCCGATGAGATCATGCTTCGTTCTCCTTGTATTTTGTTTTTCGTTTATTATTTTTATTATATAGCGCTTCTTGGGAATGGACAAGGGACAGAACTGTCCAAACTATTTGTCAATTTGTAAATAATCCCACAGAAGAGAAATAAGGTATCTTTTTCCAACGGATCAAGCCGTATTTTAGCCTTACCATAGCGGCCAGACCGTCGAGCTCCTTGCGCAGGTCTGATTTTCTCACGATCAGTATCACTTTTTTTAAAATAAATCCGTTTTCAGTCAGCATGCTTTTTGGCCCTCAAAACTATGGAAATCTGTTCCTCATCTACACCATTGCTTAAATCTATAGAAAAATCTCCATAACGGATGCAGATGGAAGGAGGGGACTAACAGGTTGCATTGTTCCCTGTGCATCTGTCCGCCGGCCCAGATCTTTCCATAAGGGCGGCCTGTGCGGAAGGGATTTCAACAAAACTTGTTTTCTCCGCTTGGTCGGATGACAGAGGCAGTGAATACTGTTCTTCCCAATGCTCAAGAAGATACGCCCTGACCCGTTTTTACCATCGGAAAAAGTGGTGTGGTCAATGTCGTGCATGCTACACCAGTCCCCTTTGCTTATTCCGCTCTTTGCCTGCTCTTCAATGATAGATATCCATTGCTTTATCCGAAGTTCCATTACTCTTATATCCATAAAGAAAGCCTCCTATTCCCAGTTACCTAGGCACCAACTGTTAACCTATCTCGATAAAATGCATCCACCTTATCCGTAAATGCCTTTTGTTCTTTTTCTATATCATACTTTACCTTGCAAAGCTGTACTTCCTCTGTTTTAACATCCAGAACAGCATATTGTGCCATCGGACTAAGGTTTCGCGGCTGTCCGACAGAACCTGGATTAATAAAAATCGTTTTCTTCTTATTTCTATAAACCGGATTATTAACCTCATAATACTTTTCAAAAAAGTGTGGAATGTGCGAGTGTCCAGAAAAAACAAAATGATACTTTTCATACCCCTGTAATGTATCCTCAGGTTTTATGCTCCCCCAAAAATGATCCTCTATGCTTCCATGTACAGCAAGACATTTCCTGCCCTTACATTCAAATTCAAGAAACCCTCGGTTATTCATTTTCTTTGTTATGTATTGCACTGACTTCTCTGTGAGTCTGCTCTTTGTGTATTTCGCACTGACCTTTCCTCTTTCGGATGAAAAGCGGTCATACTCGTCTCTTAATATGGCATTCTCGTGATTGCCGATAATGTTGCATGTAACCAAATAAGGTAATGAATCCGCCATTTGTATCACCTCATTGGAATGCATACCATAATCAATTAAATCCCCTAACAGAACGCATTCTTTGATATCATGTCTTTCTGCCACACTGACTAACACAGCCTGAAAGGCTTCTTTGTTGCCATGAATATCTGACATAATTAAAATTTTCATAATGTTCTTCCTCCGAGACCGTAACCTTATTCTAGCTCCTGCCCAAACCCTCTTTATTTGAATCGTAAATACTTCTTGCCGCCTTGAAAGATACACTCCCTAACAATATGCAAAAAAATAAATCTTTCATCTATAAATATTTCTGTTCCTGATATATGCTTAATACATAACAATTGCATCAAAAGTGTTATCTAAATTTCAGGGGGAAAAATGAAAACAACACCAATCAGAAAAAAAGAAGACATTGAATTAATTAAAAATTACTTTCTTGGTAAAAAAAATATCGTGATCATTGCTTATTTGTCATAGGAATTAATACTTCCCTGCGAATTAGCGACTTATTAAAAATACGTTGGAAAGATGTTTATGATTTCAATTTTCAGAAGTTTAAGGAACATCTAGTTCTATGTGAACAAAAAACAGGAAAAATCAATTGTATTGCAATAAACCAAAGTTGCAGAAAAGCCTTAACTTTATTAATGAACTATAAATACCCCAATTCGCTCGACGAGTACATTTTCTATTCTGGAAACGATACACTTAAACATATCTCACGTAATCGGGCATGGCACATTATAAAAAAAGCAGCTGCATATAATCACTTAGAAGGAAATATAGGATGTCACTCAATGAGAAAAACATTTGGGTATCATGCATGGAATACAGGAGGTCAACCAGCATTAATTATGGATATTTACAACCATTCGAATATTGAAATTACAAAACGCTATTTGTCTATTGATCAAGACGAAAGAGACAATTTATTCAATAAAATAAATCTGTGAATAATTGTAAATGCAAAAATTGCCCAATTAACTTGACTTTTGTAACAATCTAACATATATTTTATATCAGATAACACTTTTGATGCAATTGTTATGTTCCATGTATTGCCATACATGGAACAATTATAACCGAAAATACAAATAAATAAACTAGTAACATTACAAAAAAATCCACACTCAAATTTTGCAAACAAAATAGTTAAAAACGTGAGCCAAATTGTTCATATAATAATAGGTGGTGATGTTCATGAACATTCAAGAAAAAGACATATTGCAAATTCTATTTACTGAATCTTACATTAATCAAAGAATACTGGCAGAATTATCAGGGCATTCCTTGGGTATTGTAAACCGTTCGATTGCAAGCCTTGTAAAAGAAGGCTATCTCGACGAAAACATTCAGCCAACGCTAATCGCCAAGGAAACATATAACAAGGCCTCTCCCAGAAATGCAGTAATTCTTGCCGCAGGCTTTGGCATGCGCATGATACCAATCAACCAGTCAATTCCCAAAGGTTTGATTGAAATTAAAGGAGAACCTTTAATCGAGAGGTTACTATCCCAACTTCACGAAGTTGGAATAACAGAAATATACGTAATAGTTGGTTTCATGAAAGAACAGTATGAATATCTGATTGATAAATTTGGCGTAAACCTAATAGTAAATTCAAATTACAGTACCAAAAACAATCTACACTCCATAAAACTTGTCCTAGATAAATTATCAAATACCTATATCGTACCTTGTGATATTTGGTGTAATACGAATCCATTTTGCAAGCATGAGATGTATTCATGGTATATGGTAAGCGACCTTGTTGTTGATGACAGTGAGGTTCGCGTAAACAGAAAAAGGGAGCTAGTTACTGTATCCAGTTCAAGCAGCGGAAATGCCATGATTGGAATTGCATATCTGATGTACGAAGATTGTCCGTCTATTCAGTCACGAATAGCCGAATTATGCAATAACAAAAAATTTGATCAGGTTTTTTGGGAAGCAGCATTATACAGGAACGGTAAAATGTCCATTCCGGCTAAAATTGTGCATTCAACTAATATCTTTGAAATTAATACATATGAACAGCTACGAGAACTAGATGAGGAATCAAATCAACTAAAATCAAAAGTACTTGATAGCATTGCCAAAATATTAGGTGTTTTTCCAAACGACATTTTTGATATCACTGTCTTAAAAAAGGGGATGACAAACCGCTCTTTTATTTTTTCGTGTCATGGAAATAAATACATTATGAGAATACCCGGAGAGGGAACGGATCAGCTGATTAATCGCAAACAGGAAGCACAGGTATATAAAGCCATCGAAGATAAAGGGCTTTGTGATAATACAGTTTATTTAAATCCTGATAACGGATATAAAATCACAAAATTTCTAAAAGGTGTACGTGCATGCGACCCGAATAACATTTCCGACTTGGAGAAATGTATGGAGAAACTGCGTTCATTTCATAATATGCAGTTATCCGTAGAACATTTCTTTGACATCTTTGGTCAGATAGACTTTTACGAAAGCCTATGGAACGGAAATCCATCTGTTTATAAGGATTATTCAAAAACAAAACAGAATGTATTGTCATTAAAAGACTTTATTAACCAATATGCCTTACCTTACAGCCTTACCCATATAGACGCTGTTCCAGACAATTTCCTTTTTTATATTAATGATCTAGGAGATGAAGCGTTACAGCTGACGGACTGGGAGTATGCTGGTATGCAGGATCCTCACATTGACCTTGCCATGTTCTGCATATACAGTTTTTATGATAAAAATCAAGTAGATCGACTGATTGACATATACTTTGAAAACAACTGCCATATGACTGTACGCATTAAAATATATTGCTACATCGCCGCCTGCGGTCTTTTATGGAGCAACTGGTGCGAATATAAGCAACGTCTGGGAGTGGAATTTGGTGAATATTCTCTACGGCAATACCGTTATGCAAAGGAATACTACCACCTCGCAAAAGAATGTATGGAGGAAAAAAGATGAATCATGCCAATAAAGCAATTATTATGGCTGCAGGGATTGGAAAGAGGATGCAGCCAATTACATTACATACTCCAAAACCTTTAGTAGAAGTCAACGGTGTAAGGATGATTGATACTGTAATACATGGACTGCATCAAAATGGAATTTATGAAATCTATGTTGTAGTAGGCTACAAAAAAGAACAGTTTGAAAGTCTGGTAACCGAATATCCAGGGATTGTCCTGATTCATAACCCACACTATGATAAATGCAATAATATTTCTTCACTTTATGTTGCACGAGATTATATTGAAAATTCAATTATTCTTGATGGGGATCAAATAATATATAATGACAATATATTATCTCCTGAATTTGAACGTTCTGGCTATAATGTCATATGGACTGAACAGCTGACAAAGGAATGGTTGCTCACAATTACAGACGGAATTATCACGCACTGTTCAAGAACTGGCGGAAAGCAGGGATGGCAATTATACAGTATTTCAAGATGGAATGCCAATGATGGTAAAAAACTGCGCAAACATATTGAGACAGAATTTGAAAAAAAGAAAAACTACCAAATTTATTGGGATGATGTTGCCATATTTTGTTACCCTCAGGAATACTCATTAGGAATCCGTCAAATGCAGCCAGGTGACCTAATAGAAGTTGACGGAATAGAGGAACTCATTTCATTAGACCCATCATATTTAAAATTTATCAAAGGAGAATTATAAGACTATGAAAAAGACAACTACGAACAAGATAGCACTAAAGAGGATTGATCCCGCTACAACAGGCATACCTCTTATTATAATATTGCTGCTTTGCATATTCTTTATCATTAGTCCGGACATATCTACAGCCGCCTTAACCACAGTCAGAAATTTTTTAGGAGATGCATTCGGCGCTTACTATCTTGTAATTGGATTAGGAGTTTTAATAACTTCTTTCTATATAGCATTTTCGGATATTGGAAAAATAACATTAGGTGAAAAGGACGAAAAACCACAATATGGTTTTTGGACATGGGGTGCAATGGTCTTTACCTGTGGGCTTGCTGCCGATATCCTGTTTTACTCACTGTGCGAATGGATTTCTTATGCGCAGGAACCACATACAGCAGAGCTGGGGTCAATACAGGACTGGGCATCAACATATCCACTTTTTCACTGGGGACCGATTCCATGGAGTTTCTACGCGGTCCTGGCCGCCTGTTTTGGATTTATGCTATATGTACGCGGAGTAAAAAAACAAAAATATTCTGAGGCATGTCGTCCTATACTAAGAGACAAGACGGACGGGACATTAGGGAAAATTATTGATGTACTTGCCGTGATTGCTTTAATCGCAGGTACAGCAACTACATTTTCAGTTGCCACGCCATTATTATCCGCAACACTTTCATATCTTATTGGCATCGATAGTTCAAAGTATATAACCATTGCGATTCTTGTCATAACATGTCTAGTATATACATTTGCTGTAATGAAAGGTATCAAAGGCGTATCATGGCTTGCAAATGCATGCATGTACTTGTTCGGAATATTGCTTATATATGTTCTCATATTTAGTGGCGAAACAAGATATATCATAGAAACCGGATTGGCCTCAGTCGGAAACATGGTACAGAATTTCATTGGCCTCAGTACATGGACCGATGCCTTAAGAACCTCCTCTTTTCCGCAAAATTGGACTATATTTTACTGGGCGTACTGGATGGTGTGGTGCGTGGCATCCCCATTCTTTATGGGAAGTATAAGCAGAGGAAGAACAGTCAAACAAGTAATTCTTGGTGCCTACGCATTTGGCATAAGCAGTACATTGCTTTCGTTCATTATTCTAGGCAATTACGGACTAGGTCTTCAAGTAATGGGTAAATTTGATGTTATCGGCTTTTTCAATCAATGCGGAGATCTATACCAGACAGTGATCGCAGTGATCGCTACGCTTCCATTACATTCTTTTGTTTTAGTATTATTAATTATTTCCATGATTGCATTTTATGCAACATCCTTTGACAGTATTACGCTAGTGGCAAGTCAGTACAGCTACCAAAAGTTCGACGAAGGTGAAGAACCCGGAAAAAAGATGAAGTTATTTTGGGCAATATTATTGATACTACTGCCAATAGCACTTATTTTCTCTGAAGGATCAATGAGTAATATGCAGACCGTCTCAATTATTGCAGCATTTCCGATTGCCCTAGTAATTGTATTGATTATTGCCAGCTTTATCAAAGATGCCCAAATATATTTAAAAGAAAATTAGAAATAAACCAATTTTAGGACAGGATTTGTCAGCAAAAGCTGCTCAATCCTGTCCTAAATTATTATACATAAATTAATATGGTCAAAATCCAAACATTATTAATATTTTCACTTTCTCCAAATTTATTCTTGCTTAGTTCGCTCCAATAGCATAGGTATGATAATAACAAATGGTAATGTAAACATTAAAGCTGCTATATATCTCAAACTGGCCGCTATGGGAGTCGCTATCATAATAGTTATCCATATCCCCAGCTGTGGTGTAAAAGGGAAAATACTTTTCCATCCATAATGCTTCATACAAAACCATGCTGAGACAAAGAAGAACCAAAAAAACCATGCACAACTTATATAACGTCTTGGATCTGTAAAATGTCTGAATGAAAATCCAAACAACTCTGAAAAATAATCCTTTTGAACAATTCCACTTGATTCATTCCATATAAATGTCTGTACGTAGGCATCTCCGGTCGAAACATCCACATTCCAGAAGCCTGCTGTGGCCATCATGTAAGATTTAATGTATATAGATGGGTTCTGCCACAACAATTCCCACCATAGTCTCAAAAATTCATCTTCATGCTCTTCCAAGTACTGTCCATTTAAACCAGCATACCACTTCAAATCATCAGCCAGCATCGGTGAATAATGACCTTTAATATTTTCATATGGAATAAATCGATTAATATTCTCTTTCTGTTCCTCCGTAATATGTCCATCATATGCCACAACAGCACCTATCTGCTGTAGTGGAATACCAAAATTCTCAACCCCTTCAGTTTGACTAATCCCCAACATATCATATACTGGTCCTTGGATAAAGAGAATGGCAAATAGCATTCCAGCTGAACACATACCTAAGCATCTATTTCCTTTGTCTATCCACATTCTTTTTAATATTAATATAAGTTCCACGAAAACAACAAAAATTACTACATAAATACCATTGTTTCTTGTAAACGCTGTTAAGATTCCTCCTATTAAAAAACCTACAATAGTTTTCGCTCGAAAGGAAATATCAAGCATCTCCAGATATAAATCGATAATAAATGGTGTCCAAAATAGCACAGCCATACAAAATGGCGTATCCTTCCAAACAGAAATCGAATAGAGTGGAATCAGCGGAAAAAAAATCCAAAATAATGCAGTGGCAATTCTGACAGATTTATTAACTCTATGTTTGACCATCCATGAGATACAATACAAAAACTCACACCCCAATATAAACATCTGCGTGATGGTAAATAAACCAACTGACCATGTTAAATCTTTTCCACAAAGTTCTCCTATATACATAAATAATCCAATCAATATTGTATAACATATTGGATGGCGGTTCGTCAATGTGTCTGATCTAATATAAGATATGCTTGTTAATGTATCCGAATATACCCCCCCCCGGGTAGTATGACAAATAATACGGAATCCATACCACAAATAAAATAATTCCCCAGAATAATACAATCTTTTTCCTGTTCTGCTCTTGTGCGGATGAAGAAATCCTAGTAATAAGTCCACAGCAATACTTTTCAGAAAACCGAATCATAAATAAAAATATAACAAAAGCCAAAACTGCCAAAACGATTGCAGACATGCCAAACTCATTTACATAGTTTACATCCATCCCTCCCCAAACACTATTATCCTTCGCACTCCCACAATGAACTCTCGTCATCCCAACTACCGACAGTGAAAAAACTATAGCCAAAAACACTGTATATAATTTATTAAGATTCAAGCCTTTCATCTTTCTACCTCACATTTCATTGTTGATATCAGCAATGTTCAGTTGCTAAAAACTATTTTTGGTATCTGCCTTCCTTTCGTATGGAAATTTGTACAGATACTCTGGCAATTGTCGTTCTATTATCAAAGTCTCTTCCCTATATCTATCATCAAGAAATATCTGCGTATTGTCAATAGATTTTTCGGGATTAAAACAACCTTTAGGATTACTATGTTGCCCTTCCTCGATTTTAAGAATATCTTTAATTTGTTTTAGTGTTTCATCATATTTATAAACCATATCTTCAAAATGTATTAAATGAATATACTCAGTTTCATATTTTTGCCCCATTTCTCTTATAGATTTATAATATTTAACAAATTTTTCTACATCTGTAGGATAAGGTACTGGATTATCAACTGGTTTCCATACATATTTGTTAAGCAAAAATACGTCCCGCGGATCCCTGTCTACAACCAAACATTCTATGTTATCCGCAAAGTATCTCGAACAACGGTGAATATCAAATGGTGTAAATAATTGATCCAAGATCAAATTATGTTCCCTTAATCCCAGATCATTGAAAATCTTAATCAGAAACTCTTTTGAATATTCATAAAACTCATCTGCCTGAATAAATGAAATTTTCATATTTTTATATCTCAAAGGTCTTTTTAATACAATTCTATTAAAGGATATCAGTCTCATAATTCTACCAAGCATTCTTTTCATCAAAATACATAACGTTGGTTTTTCCTGCATATACCAAAATGCATCAAGCTCATATTGTGTCAACCCATCCACATACTCCTCTACATATTGGCAGAAATTCCGGGTAACGCTTTTTTTATAATTGCCTGCCCACCAAAATTTTGTATCATTTAATTCAGCCATTGCTTTTTCAAAAGAGCGAATTGCCTCATCACTTCTAAGTGCATTATTCGCAAGGAGCAGCTTGTCCTCCAAGTCAAACACGCCATTAGGATAATGCATCAGTATTAATTCATCGCTTCCCATCGGAGCTACATAACCATCAAATTCTGATATTAAGTCGGTAATTGCTGATGATCCTGAACCCATATAGCTTACTGGAATAACAATTTTATTCATATATCATGTATCCTATCCCTTTCTCTTTTAAGAATTATTGTATTCTCTGCCCTATATCTACTAATTAGTGTAAATATCTTTTTCACTTAATCTTTCTTTACCACACTATCTATTAAATATTCAATTTTTTCAATATATGACTTAAATTCAAACCTTCTTATTGAGTGTTCACACTCGTTTGCCATATGTTTTTTATCTGTATTTATGATAGCACAAATTGCTCTTGCCGCTTCCTCATCTGTTTCTATTGAATATCCACAAGTATAACCATTTAATAGCTCACTCGCTCCACCAATCTTTGTTGAAACAAACGGTTTCCCCAATGCTACACTCTCTAAAAGGCACATGCTAAACCCCTCAGACTTGGATAATAAGCATACTGCGTCACATTGTCGTATTATTGGAAAAGGATTTTGTTGATATCCCAACAGATGTACATAGTCTGACAACTTATATTTGTCTACTTTTTCTATAATGGCATTTCGAAGTTCCCCCTCTCCTAGAAGGTACAAATGACACCCCCCCCCAGTATATTGATGAACTAATCTAAGAACATTGATACACCTCAATGGATCTTTTCTGTCTTCCAATCTTCCTACAAATACTATTGATGGGTTCTTCAGTTTAATAGCTGTCTCCTTCAATGCTTTTTTTCTAATTGAGTCAATATTGATACCATTATAAAGTTTTATGAGTTTATTTTCATGTTTTGGAAACAGATCCTTTACCGATTGTTCTGTATAATCACTAATTACAACCACTTTATCTGTTTTATCTAATGCTCTATTCTGCTTCCTCCATTTCCATGCTTCTTTTTTCTCAAGTAAATCATACACATCCGAATGAATCCATTGAATATTCTTAGTATTTTTAGGCAGTAAAAATGTTGGTACTAAATAATTAAACGCAACATACAAATCAAAATCACCTTTTATATACTTTTTTATAAGTAATTGTGGGCAAAAATAGAGCATAAATGTTTTGTAATATCTCCCAAGTTCACTACATGGACAAATTGGCGGCAAAACATGAATATTGCTATTTACTGGTTCTTCTTTTACTCCGGCATTATAATATTCTATAATGCTAATCTCATATTTTTCAGGATTTAAGTGATTTACTATTGAGGTCAATAAAGATTCTGCCCCTCCGCCAAATGTAAATGACCAAATTATAAATAATATTTTCTTTTTCATAATTGTCTATATATGCCTCTCTTATCTATCGTTTTTTCATTTAGTATCTATTTTTACCCACTTCTTTTCTAACGGATATTTTTTTACTGTATTAAAACTCCAAACAATCAGCAACCAAACCATCCCCATAATGCGATTTATTTTTAACGTATCAAGCTCGCAATCCGCCTTTAATTGTTCATAATCAATTTCAACAGGAACACCAACCCAACTTCTTCCAGACTTATAAATTCTAGCTCGTTCCAACAACAGAAACCTTGCTGCTTTTCTATAAAAGAAACGTAAAATTTTATATTTTTCCTTATCAGCAAAAAATAGCCACATATAATAATTTTCAACCAGTTCAGGATACCAATGTTTTGTATTCAAACTATCATTATATCCCCATGAATTAAGATACAATATCTTTTCTACTAAATATGTATTGTAATAATATGCATATCGCATCATCAGAGGATAGTCATCCAGCCCAATTCCATCTCCTTGACTACGAAACCCACCAATTTCTATTAACTTTTCCCTGCGATAAAAAGAACCTTTAACAGACGTAATCATATTATAAAGATATTCTTCGTACTTTACTTTCCGCAGGGTGCTATCCCCCCCCCGCCTATTATTTCCTTGCTAACATCTATATTATCATGAATGAAATCAAGTTTTTTATAATTACATGCCAGTTGATCGATATTCGGATTTTCGTCTATAATTCGTTTCATACTTTCTAGGTAATTGTCTTTTAAGAAATCATCGCTATGCAAAAAAGATACCCACGTAGAATTGGAAAGTATAACAGCTCGATTCCAGTTGGCAAATACTCCCATATTCTCTTCATTTTTATAATACACAACTCTTGGATCATTCAATTTTCTTAAATATATTTCAGTATCCGTTGGTGATTTCTGACTTGCATAATCATCAATCACAAGCAGCTGATACTCATAACTGCAGATTTGTTTAAGCGCACTTTGGACCGCACGCCTAATAAATTCCTGAGGATGATTATATACTGGTAAAATAATTGTTAAAAAAATTGTTTTTTTAGGTTTTTCCCCTAATATTAACTTTGTTTCTATATTATCCATATCGTGATAATGATCTACTATTTTAAGAAAATCTCTTGAACGCACTTCCTCTAAATCCTTTTCAGTAATCACTGGTTGATTTTCCTCCCACATATTTATATTTAATTATTCTTTCCCATTTATAACATTATCCATCAAATGTTCAATACTTTGTATATACGAATTGAATTCAAAACGGCAAACAGATTTCTCACATTCTATTGCAATTTTCTCCTTATCTGTATTAATCAATGTTACTATTGCCTCCGCTGCTTCCTCATCTGTTTGGACTGCATATCCACAGCGGCAATTATTGGATAGCTGCTCTGCTGCACCCGTGATCGTTCCTACAAATGGTTTTCCTAATACCAGTCCCTCCAACCAGCACAATCCGAATCCTTCAGACCTAGATAGCACGCATATCACATTGCATTGTTGTATTATCGGAAAGGGATTCTGTTGATAACCTAATAAATGCACAAAATCTGACAACTTATATTCATCTGCCTTTTGTACAATGGCATTCCTAAGTTCACCTTCTCCCATCAAGTATAAGTGAACCCCCCCCCCGTATTTTTGATGAACTAATTTCAGAACATCAATACATCTTAATGGATCCTTTCCATTCTCCAGTCTTCCCACAAAAACTACTGATGGGTTTTCCAACCTAATATTTGTCTCCTCTAATGCTTTGTTTTTAATCGTCTCAGTGTCAATGCCATTATAAAGTTTTACAAGCTTTTTTTCATGCCTTGGAAATAGTTTTTTTACCGATTGCTCCGTATAATCACTAATTACAACCACTCTATCTGCCCGATCCAATGCATGATCCTGTATTTTCCATTTCCAGACTTCCTTCCGTTCTTGTAAATCATACACATTACCATGAATCCACTGAATATTTCTAGTGTTTTTAGGCAGTAAAAACGATGGTACTAAATAATTAAAAGCAATATACAAATCATAATCATCTTTTATGTACCTATCTATAAGTAATTGGGGGCTCAAATACAGTAAAAGCGTATGAAACTTTTTTCTAATTTTATTTCCCGAACAAATTGCTGGCAAAATATGAATATTGCTGTTTACGGGCTCTTTCTTAATTCCCGAATTAAAATATTCAATAATACTAATATCATATTTTTGGGGATTTAAATGATTGACAATTGTTGTAAGTAATGCCTCCGCACCACCCCCAAACGTATATGACCAAATTATAAATAATACTTTCTTTTTCATAATTAGTAAAAAACACCTTCCTATTTCTTATTACCTGTACATCTCAATATCTTAATAAAACTACTTAGTTCTTTATATTTGAACAATATCAAAACAATTGATATAATAAACAATACCAAATATCGCATAAAAAGGTAATCTATAAATCGAAACACAAAAATCATATATAAAACAATACCAACACCACAAATCCAGATATACTTTACATTATATGCCTTCCTTAAATTGAGTCTTTTTACAAAAGCATAATTAATAATCAGCAAAATCAAATAACTAAGCAGCGTAGTATATCCTGCCGCCAAGTATCCATATCTCTTTATAAAAATGAAATTTAAAATAAGATTTAACACAGCAGCAACTGTAGACGCTATAGCAATCCACTGTGGTTTTTTATAATAATATTCCAAATCATACAAAAAAACATATGAAATCTGAAAAAACATTGCCACAACCAATGGCGGCACAATGTAAATACATGGCAAGTAATTCTCTGTCAAAAATATTCGTACCAGTTCTGGTGATATAGTCATCAAACCAGCTGATATAAATGTCCCCATAAGTATCATAATCGGGAAATTATGATATATGTTTTCGTATGACTTCTCCTCAAGCCGGCGATATACCCATGGTGACCATACTGCCATAATCTGTCCCATTACACTGTACCCTAAATATCCAATCGTATGTCCCATACTATATATACCACTCTCTGCATTTCCAACATAATATGCAATCATAATCAAATCGCATTGAGTCAAAACCATCTGTGACAGTAAATGCGGAATAACTGGTATGGAAAATTTAAGTGTCCTTATAAGATAATTTGTATGAAATGCCTTTTGTTTAGACCAAAATAGCCACACCAGCAAGACTAAAGAGACAATCACATATGCAGCATCAAGCCCAATTACCCTGCCGATATACTTATTATCCGAAAATACATATGACAGTCCTACAGACAAAAACTGCGAAATCGGTCCGCAGGACATAACAATTACGAATAGAATTTTTGAATAATTATGAAAAATACAATAGTAATCCGCCACCAGATATAACGCAAACGTCAATATACTTATAAACAGCCAATAATACAAAAAATTATCCAAAGAAAGCGCTTTTTTCATGTATTCTTTAAAGGGAAGCGTAACAATAAATGCTACCGCCACCATAAAAATACAAAATATAGAAATCGTAAATATATAATTTTTCTTATCATCAGCAAATTCCAGCATTGCTTTATGTACGAATGTATATACTGCTAAAGTTACAAATATTACTATAATATTCCGGTTTGCCAAAAAAGTACTTGCTATTCCCAAATCAGACTGCGGAATAATCCTCGTAATAACAGGAATCATTATAATCCCAATAATTAAAGAACACATATTTGCTATTGTGTTTAGAAGTGCCGTTTTGACAGTATTTTTAGTTTCACTGCCACTATTTCTGTCTTTCATGATTCACTCCAATCCAAATAAACATTTCACAGCCTTTCGAAGATAAAAGTCAAAAACATAAAAACCATTCCGAATAAAAAAATAACGAATTGTATAAATTAATTTTTCTTTCCCACCTAGTACACCTAAAATACTCCTAAACTCTGGCTCTTTTCTCCGCTCTGACATCTTATTATAATAGTATACAGCGTTCATATCGTTCCTGTTCAGATACAAGTTATCCAGTCCGGTTACCAAAGCATCAAAATACAGGCAATAAAGCTGTTTATATAACGCAGTATTTATCGATATTTCGCTCATACAGTTCAAAAATTTTTTGTATATTATTACTTGCTGTTCAACATAATGTTCATTATAACAACCTGTTAGGCTTGACTCTCCAAAATGCATGTAATGGTATAATGATTCATTAATAATTTCAAATCCGCCATTAAATTCTTGAAAATAATCCAAATTAAAAACAATGTCCTCACCAAGATTCATATCTTCTCTAAATTTAATTTTTCTATCTATAAGCAATTTTCTTTTATACAACTTATTCCAAACAGGGCTGAACAATCCTGCACGAAACAAGGAAACAACTTCATCTTTATTTAAATAGCTTATATTTTCTTTGCAGTATTTTTTTTCTATAAAATAACTCCTTGATGTTCTTTCGTAGTCAATCTCGTATCCCGTAAGCGCTAAATTCCCCTCATGACAAATATTTACCAGTTTTTGTACATAAACTTTTTCCAGCCAGTCATCAGAATCCACAAAGACTATATAATCTCCAGTAGCAATTGAAATCCCTTTATTTCTCGCTGCCGAAACTCCTGCGTTTGATTGATGATGCACGATAATTCTTGAGTCGTTTTGTTTCCACTCATCACAAATAATGGTACTTTTGTCACTACTACCATCATCCACTAGAATAATTTCAAGATTCCGATATGTTTGAGTAATCAAACTCTGAATACATTTGGACAAATACCTTTCAACATTATAAACTGCCACTATAATTGACACTACTATATTTTCTGTGCTCATTCTGTATACCTTCATAAGTTATATTAGTGATATCAAATCAAACAACAACCAATCTAAGTGGATCTTATGCAATCCCATAACAGTTCCAACACTTATCCTGATTTTTAACATTTGTCCTTTAGGTTTAAATAACCCAAAATATGGATTATTTTTATAATCGGGAAACCTCTGTTTTAAATCCTTCATAAAATAACTATACTTTTGTTTCATCTTCCTTACACCACATCCATGCCCATATGTAATCAACGAATTAATCATATTCGCAACATAATTATATTCTATAGCTCTTCTTTGTTTTTCCGCTAACATCTGCGTATTATACTTATGCATAAATTCGTCAAAGATACTAACCACAAAACGCTCAAGTTCTTTATCATAATTTAACGTTCCTGTAATGGATTCCCTATTAAGATAATAGTAATAGCCTGAATAATCCATTACATAAAAAGAAGGTTGTTCACAGAATAGACACATACTAAAATAAATATCCTCACCACATCGTATCTTTGAAAATTTTATCTGCTTCTCGACGAGAAATGATTTTTTGAATAGTTTAGCACAGGCAATCGTATACGTAACAAGGCTCCAGAAAGAATTCTCTACTTTATGTTCAATCAGTTTTCCATCAATGTCCTTTATAAAACCTCCAATTACAACATCATAAGACTTTTTTATTACAACATTAATATATTGACTAATAAAATCTTTCTTAATATAGTCATCGCTATCAATAAACATCAAGTATTCTCCACTTGAAGCCTCGATTCCTCGCTCTCTTGTTTTTCCCAATCCCACATTTTGTTCATTGTGCAGGACTATTATTTTATCAGTATATTTTCTCTCATACCTTTTTAATATCTCCTTACAATTATCCGGACTACTATCATTCACACAAATAATTTCATAATTTTTATATGTCTGTTCTAGTACACTGTCTAAACATCTAGCCAAATATCTTTCAACATTATAAACAGGAATAATTACAGATACCATTGGCATATCATTCTTTACCATACTTCCTCCAAACATTACATTTTCCGTATATCACGCTGATCATCTCTGTCCAACTTCATAAGTTAAATAGCAAACATATGGAAACTACTCAGAAATCAATTGTGACAGACATGGCATAACACAGCCATATAGGCTACTACCACACAAAAAACTTCAAATTATTATCTCTATCTCTTGAAATATCTTCCAAGATCTTCTATATGTCTCCGATTCTTCATCCTAAAAAATTAGAATCTTCACCTTTTTTATAAAAGTGTTCAATTATTCTAGCAATCCAACTTGGCCAAAACTTGCAGAACATTTCATAATCCTCTTTTGTCCTGTCATTATCCGCTATGATAGCCGTAGTTGCGGACGCTTCATGTATTCGATGGTACATTAAAATATCATCACAATATACGAATGCCCCTTTTATCCTTGAAAGCATTTCCCACGCCTGCCAGTCAACATCACTCCTGTATCCAGAACGAAAAATGGTTTTAGGAAGATTTTCTATGATAAAAGTGACTGATGGGCAGCATATAGCCGACCCAAATGACAAGATTCTTCGCCTGACAAAACGTATCTTTTGCAGATTTCCAAGTTTTAGTGGCAATAGCATAAAGCGTTTTGTATTCAACAGTTTATTGTTGGTAATCCGTTTTCCATTTCTAAGTTCTCCATAATCTGTAAATGCAATCAGCGTTCTATCCTGTTTGTTGATATTGCGCAATATCTCTTTGGCAAAATCCGGTTCATAAATATCATCTTGATGAGCGATTGTTACAACTCTTTTGTCTGCAACAGAAAGACCAAAATTCCAATCTTCTGCTATACCGCTTTTTCCAGTATTTATATGATATTCCAACTGATATTTCTTGACCAGAAATTCTATATACTCATTGGGCGTTGAGGTCACCAGAGCGACTTTAACCTGTACTTTCTGATTTTGCAAAGAGCATATGCACTCTTCCAAATAGGGACTTTTCTTATATGCACAAATAACAAATTCAAAATCTGATGATGTAAATTTATTCATCTTGCCCCATCTCCAAATCTCTTTTTTTATTATCCTTTTTATCATACTCCAACTCACGCACTCTTTTCTCCAGAATTGCATTTTCCTGAACAAGAATCCGAATGCGTACAGCCTGCCGTGATACAATCGAAGTTAAAGCCATTAATATCATTACAACGAATCCTAGTATCATCACAAAAAGGGCATTCATGTTGCTTTCCATTCCAAAGATTTCTTTAATCCATAAAAGCAGATTAGGAAATATAACCATACTACTCAGAAAAATCCCTGCAAATACCCATAAAAGGGCATACTTAAGTAATAAGGATTTTCTTTTCAAAAATATTAATAGGAGTATAAAATAACAAACCATACCTATTATCAAGGTTGTTCTTAACATTATTGGCAACATCCCTAATCCCCCTTACTTCATCTCAAAACAGCTATAACTTCTCACTTATTCCTACGATAACATATTGTTTATAAAGTAAACTGCATCTACGCCGATTTCATATATCCCAAATATAACCGAACAACAAGATGCTAATAAAAGTTTTCTCTCAGCAAACTTTTCTGTAAGCATCATCCCTATAATACTGCTAAATAAAACCGAACTCATCCAAAAGACTCTTCCGCCTGATACATACATGCTGGCAGAAATAATCATCATAAGGGGCAAACATAAGCCCAAAATATAGAGGATACAACAGATATTTCTATCCTTTAATAAATATGGTGTGATTATCATCGTCGCTATGCCCCACCATGCAAAACTTATCCAGTTCTGAATAAGCATTGTATCAAAAGCTACAGTATTATCTGTTGCTTTCACTATATTTGTCACAAGTATACCCATATCTGTCAATGTGGAAATCCCCAATCTATTTAAAATGAATATTCCGAAAAAGGAAGGTATTGTAATAACAATTAAAACGATTGTAATACCAAACTTCCTCCACTCTTTGTTGTGCAAATACCCCCCCCCAGTACAATCCAGATAGAGATAAATAACAGCTTCATCTCATTTGCAAATGCTGACAGCTCCCATTGCACCGTCAAAAACAAATGTTCCAGCAACGATAGCTCTCTAAATCCAGTATAATATGAGCTTGCTGACATTCTAGTTTGGTTCATGGGTGCAAAACACAAAAACAAAAAGCAAAGTGCACGTATTACCAATAGCAGATAGCTAAATGTCCTGTCCCTTTTATCAACACCCTTTTTCTTTTCCCCAATGCAATTCATAAAAGACAGAATCAGCAGCATAAAAGAAATCTGTTCCTGTCCAAGACCTCCCCAAATTGCACAGACCACCGCCCCCAAAAAAGACAGTACCCTAATTTGCTTGCCATATGTGCACTGTATCTCTGGAATCAGTGATAAAATACCAAATGTAAGCGGCCATAAATAATCTTGTGTTCCAGTTACCCAGAAAACAGTAAAGCCGACAATTGATATGTGTGCAAAACTCATGGAAGCCAATATAACAAAACGAACGTAAAATTGCTTTTTTATATCCGTTACCTGCTTTACTATAAAGACTATTTTTGAAACTGCCCACACAAAAATTGTGAAAATGAACGCATTTAAGATTCTCCATACCATGATGTCAGAACGCATTATAAAATAAAGCGAAATTTTTTTGGATATGCGTGAAGTTTCACAGTTCCTGATAAAACCAAACAAATTATACTTCTCAGCCATAAGCTGATGCGATACGTCATCTCCCGATGAATATCCAACAAACATATCGACAATTAAAATCGTAACAAAACACAATGCAAATATAATCATATTTGCATTGTGATAAAATTTTGTGTTTTCTCTATCACTTCTTAACATAAATACAATACCCGCTTTATAAATCACTTCTATTTTCTATCTTCGTATCCCAAAACCAATTCGGCAAACAATAATTGCCAAACTAACCTTTATCATATAATATATCGACTTCCATATATTAATCGAGCTCGTCCCCCCAGCTCTTTCTTTCATCATAACTGGTATTTCCCTAATTTTACCTCCGTGCATGACGCCAGCAACGATTGCCTCCGGCTCGGGATAATCCTGCGGATAATCATTTGCATATATCTCAATAAATCTACGATTAACAGCTCGAAATCCACTTGTCACATCCTTTACTCTCACACCAGTACAAAATTTAATCAAAAGGCTAAGGAAATTAATTCCAAATCGTCTGCCTGCTGATGACTGAAATCCTTGTTTTTCAATAAACCTAGATCCAATTACAATATCTGCCTCTCCGTTTTCTATTGGTTCAGTCATACTTTTCAAATAAGAGATATCGTGTTGCCCATCACCATCTACTTGAATTGCTATATCATATTCATATTTCATGGCATAAACATAACCGCCTTGAACTGTACCCCCAATACCCAAATTTACCGGATTACTCATATAGTTAGCGCCACACTTTTCCAATATGTCTTCAGAATTATCTTTTGAGCAGTCATTTACTACCAAATAGTCTGCAAATGGACATAATTCTTTAATTTTTTTTAAAAGCAACTCAATATTATCCGCTTCATTATATGCCGGAATGATAATCAATATCTTCATATGTCATACTTTATCCTCCATCAGAATATCTTTCTTAAATAAAATACATCTATTACAAAAAAACATTTTTGCAGATCCAAAAACAATTATAATTTACTCTTACACAAACGTATTCTATCACAAAACAAAATAAAAAGCGATATAAATATTTCTTGACAGTTGAAAGTTTGTACCACTAAGAAGCCAGAAAATCCCATTGTTCTT
>OFGG01000685.1_pt1 | contig 26839 bp, 28 predicted proteins | sample 1521701 | NCBI WGS metagenome assembly OFGG01 (sample SAMEA3504081, study PRJEB24116) | mouse gut metagenome | biome: mouse gut; feature: mouse-associated habitat; material: faeces | place: Denmark | collected 2011
CCGGATATATCCATACGGATGCTTATTCCGGGTACAATGGGGTGAAAGGGGTTACAAGATGCCTGTGCTACACCCACCTGCGCCGTGCTTTTGTGGACGCGCTGCCAAAAGACATCCATGGGACGGAAGCTTCAACGCCTGCGGAAGCGGTCGTTCGTCTGAATAAGCTGTTTGAGATCGAAAAGGAACTGGACGGCCTTGACCCGGAACAAAAGAAAAAGGAACGGATCAACCGCGAGAAACCGCTTCTCGAGGCCTTCTGGTCATGGGCAGAAATAAACTCTGCCGGGGAACTGCCAAAGTCGAAGCTCCATACAGCTTTCCAGTATGCCCTGAACAACCGGCAGGAGTTCTTCAACTATCTGGAAGATGGAAACTGTTCCATCAGCAATTCCCTTGCGGAGAACTGCATCCGCCCCTTTGTGATCGGCCGGAAGAACTGGCTGTTTGCCGGAAGTCCGAAGGGTGCTGCGGCAAGTGCAGGAATCTACACACTGGTCGAGACAGCGAAAGCCAATGGCCTGGATGCGATGAAATACATCAAATATATCCTGTCAGATATGCCGGGGAGTAGATTTCTTGAAAATCCGGAATATCTGGATGACTATCTGCCATGGGATCCCATGGTGCAGGAACGGTGCCGATGACCACTGCCCTTTCAGTATAGAGGGGTGGTGGTTATTTTTCTATCCACTATCTTATTTGACGCTTACGTTGGTGCGACAGAGGAGTATTTTGTGCTCCCACCATAATAAAAAGGGGGAATAGTCCGAAACTGTGCGGGTTCTGGGGTTTTTCATGTTTGTGGTGTTCAAGATAAATCGAGATTATTTGAGTTCGTAACCCTCATATAACCCTCGTACAACCCTCACTAATAACCCTCAATTGTCTTCTGATATTTTTCGAGGTATCAGGAAATATTATAAAATGGAGCCATAGAACGAGAAAAAGCAAACTTTTATTAAAGATTAGGTTATTATTGGTACAAAAAAGTAGTTGACTTTTTATATGTATTTGCATACAATAACTTCAAGAAATCGGTTTTTCGAAACTGCTTTCTTGTAGATAACGAACGGGCTTGTGTGTTTTATACATGCAAGCCTTTAGATTTATGGAGGGTGTATATGCTTAGGGGAATGGTTTTTATTGATCATATGAATTTTGATATTGCATTGCAGAAATATTATAAAAGTCTTAATAAACCAACGATAAAATTAGATTATAATAAATTATTTAGAAATGTATGTACTCAGATTTCAAATGTAGATTTTTTGAAAGGTTTTATTTTTGTTCCTAAGCCGGATGAATTTTTGATGAAAGATAAAAATCTTGATAATTATTATAACCAGGTTACAGGCATGAAAAATGCTCCATATACAGATGTGATCGAAGGGAGGTATGTAGCAAGGCAAGTGGATGAGAACATCCCGATGGAAATAGGTAATAAGAGTACATATTACAAAGTAGAGAAAGGAACAGATATAAATTTGGCAAGTACATGCTATAAGTAAAGCATTTTATAATTCATATGATATAGCATTCTTTCTGAGTGCGGATGCAGATTATATAAAAGTATATGAAATTTTAAAAAGCATAGGAAAAATTACAGTCGTAGTTGGTGTAAAGGGGCAGAACGTAAATAGTATAAGGCCTATAGTAGACAATACACTAATCTTAGATGAGAAATTTTTTGATAAATGTAAGAGAGATGTGGTGGTCAGGCGTTAAAGTCAGGAATATAATTCAAGTTGATAACCCTCACGCAGCACTCAAATGGCTTGGAATCGCTGTAAAATCTTCCAGTGTTATATTGAAAAATTATAAGACAGATATGCGTGGCCGAAGTTCTTCAGGCAATTTATTGGTATTATACAAAAAATGCTGTCAGAGGTATCCCCCTTTTTTCGATTATGGGAAAGGGGCTGGCAATCCATGAGGATATTGCAAAGGTTCTTGCGGATGTCAGGAGTATTTCCGGGAAGGAACCGGAATGAAAGCGGAAAGCATGAAAACGGTGGCTGAGTTGTTCCATCAGGCAGGTTCCGCGCTGTCCTGTGTGCGGATGGAAAATGGTTCCGTGGGTGCAGGACAATACATTCCTGCAAGGAAAAGAATGGCAGGCCCGCTATCAGGATTATCAGGCTTTTGTAGAACGGCTCCATGGAAAGAGGCTGCTGATCCTGGAATTTGGCGCAGGGATCGGAAACCAAATGATAAAAGCGCCGTTTATGCAGCTGGCCTTTTCAGAACCGGGCGCTTTTTATATTACCTTTAATAAAGGTGAAATCTATATTCTCCCGCAAATACAGGATAAGGCAATAGGCGTGGATGGAGATCTTTCCCATGTGTTACCGGCTATTCTGGAAAGGCTTACCGAGGTAAAACGGGAATGAATACAGGCAGCGGCATGGCTTTTTGAAGTTAAATTGGTTAGAAACTTATGAAATTTTACACAAATTTTACATAAATCATCTTTTGGATTTTACATAGATCGGATATCATTTGACGGTAAGAAGATTCTTTAGGGAGGATTATGGTCAGATGGATTTCTTTGGATTACTGACAATGGCTGGCGGGTTGGCGTTATTTTTATATGGGATGAAAACGATGGGGGATGCTCTGTCCAAGATGGCAGGCGGCAGGCTGGAGCAAGTACTGGAGCGTATGACGAATAATCCTGTGAAGGCCGTCCTGCTTGGGGCAGGCGTAACAGCAGTGATCCAGTCTTCTTCCGCTACGACGGTTATGGTAGTAGGGTTTGTTAATTCCGGCATTATGAAACTGTCACAGGCGGTGGGGGTGATTATGGGTGCAAACATCGGCACCACAGTTACCTCGTGGATTCTAAGCCTTTCCGGTATCGAAAGCGGGAATTTCTTTGTAAAACTGCTGAAACCCTCGTCTTTTTCCCCGGTATTGGCTCTGATCGGCGTGGTACTGGTAATGTTTGTTAAAAATACAAAAAAGAATGATGTAGGAACGATTCTGATTGGGTTTGCGGTGCTAATGTTTGGAATGGACACCATGAGCAGCGCTGTAAAGCCGCTTGCGGACGTGCCGGAATTTACATCGCTTTTTACGGCATTTGAAAACCCTCTTTTAGGTATGATAGTTGGAGCCATTTTAACAGCAGTAATCCAGAGCTCTTCCGCTTCTGTCGGTATCTTGCAGGCGATGTGCGCCACCGGAAGCGTATCGGTGGGAGCGGCGCTTCCGGTGATCATGGGGCAGAATATCGGAACCTGTGTCACCGCCCTGTTGTCCGGTGTCGGGGCAAATAAGAATGCAAGAAGGGCGTCTTTGGTACACCTTTATTTTAACCTGGTGGGTACATTTGTGTTTATGGCAGTATTTTATGCCATGGATCATTTTGTACAGTTTGCTTTTTTGTCGGATGCGTCAAACGGTGCGGTCATTGCAGTGATACACAGCGTGTTTAATATTGCTTCGACAATCGTGTTGCTCCCAGCTTCCAGGCTGTTGGTAAAACTCGCATATTTTACCATCCCGCAGTCAGAGGACGAAACACTGGAAACGTCAGGAAAAGTGCTGGACGATAGGTTTCTGGAAAGGCCTGCGTTTGCGGTTGCACAATGTAAAAATGCGGTGTGCGATATGGCGCAGCTTATCTTAAAGGCAATGAATTTATGTGTATACATACAGAAAAAATATGATGAAAATGCTGTTCAGGAGGTTATGGAAATTGAGCAGGAGGTAGATGTCAGGGAAGATGAGTTATCGTTCTATCTGGCAAAGCTTTCCACAAAGCCGCTTTCTGAACGGGACAGTAAAACCATCAATAAATACAGCAGGTGCATTACGGATTTTGAAAGGATATCCGATTATACTAAGGGCATAGCATTCGCACAAAAGAAGCTGTATAAGGGCAAAGAAAAATTTTCAAGGAAAGCGGCAGCCGAAGCAAGGCTGATTTATGAGGCAACCCTCGAAACCGTTGAATGTACGGTTTCCGGTTTTATACATGAGGACAAAGAGATGGCGTTTCGCATTGATCCGCTTGCCGATGTAATCAGCCGGGTAAAAAAGGAAATCCGAAAGAACCATAGCAGGAGGCTGGAAAAGGGGAAATGTTCCGTGGAACTTGGCATGGCGCTTACAGATATGGTCACTTCCCTGGAGCGCATTGCAAAGCATTGTTCCAATATAGCGGAATGGCAGACGGCATCCGAAACAGACCAGCACGCATTGCATCAATATGCACGGAGTGTCAAAGAGAGGAATGAACTGTACAAGGAACTGCTTGAAGGGTATACAGCAAAGTATTCGTTGGAAAAACTTGAGGAAACATAGGTTATCCGTATAATGTAACTGTACAGAGGATTTGATGCCCTATATATCAAAGAAGGCGCAGATACAAAAATGGATGGTAACTCTGATTATACACCCAATATTAGCCGCAATAATTGCCTGGATTATGAGTTAATACTTTTTGCGAGAAGTTTTCTGCATTTCAATTTTGAATTATGATTGTGCCGGGCGCAATTTTGTAAAAAATAAGCTTGATTCAAAAATTTCAGAAAGAGGAAGTTAGCACTTATGTCGTTAATCTATATTTTGGAAGATGATAAAAATATTCAGGAGATAGAAAGCTTCGCTATAAAGGGGAACGGATATGATGTATGTGCGTTTGATGACGCACAGGCTTTTGACAGGGGAATGCAGGAAAGGAAGCCGGATTTACTGCTTCTCGATGTTATGCTGCCAGGGGAGGACGGACTGTCTGTGCTGAAAAGACTTCGTTCAGATAATGATACGAAAGAACTGCCCGTCATACTTGTGACAGCGAAAGATTCAGAAATAGATACTGTCAGGGGGCTTGACCTTGGGGCAGATGACTACATCACAAAACCATTTGGCGTGATGGAGCTTATGTCACGCATCAAGGCAATTATGCGACGTGTCAAACCAACGAGCGATGACGTGGTCTTAAAATACAAAAATATATATCTGGATCAGGACAGGCGGATATGCCTTGTGGATGAGGAAAACGTGGAACTGACATTTAAGGAATATGAGCTGCTCCGGCTCTTTCTTTCCAATCTGGGTATTGTGCTGACAAGGGAAGTGATCATGGATGCGGTATGGGGGATGGATTTTGCGGGGGAGAGCAGGACTGTTGACATGCATATCAAAACACTTCGCAAAAAGCTGAAAGAAGCGGGCAACCTGATCATTACCGTGAGGAATGTGGGGTATAAGCTGGAATGAGGCAGAAAATAAACAGACGGTTTACCAGAATTGCGCTTTTTTCCGTTGTAATCACCACGATTGTCATGACTGCGGTGTTCTATTCACAGTTAAAAAAACAGGTTTTTTCTGATCTGTCGGTTGTGGCAGATTTACTGATTGACGAAGGCTCCTATGCCAGGAAAATAGACAATTTAAGAATTACATGGATAGATGCAGACGGCAAGGTTTTGTTCGACTCCACGGTAGACGGGCAGTCACTTGCCAACCATCTGGACAGGCCGGAAATTGCGGAAGCAGTTTCATCCGGGAGCGGTATGGGGATAAGAAAGTCGGATACCCTGTCGGAGAGCGTATTTTATTATGCCAAAAAACTGGATAACGGGCAGATACTCAGAGTAGGCAGGGAGACGCACAGCGTCGTGGCCGTTCTTTTGTCCGCCCTTCCAATGGTGCTGACAACAGCTCTGGTTCTTGCAGCCATCTGTCTGATGGTGTCGCACTACCTTACTTCCGCCATTGTGGAACCGATTAATAAAATGGCGGGGGATATGGAACATATTGACGAGGGTAAAAGTTATCCGGAGCTGATCCCGTTTACAAGAAAAATCCGCTTACAGCATGAGGAAATCCTGTCTGCCGCAAATATAAGGCAGGAATTTACCGCCAATGTAAGCCATGAACTAAAAACCCCCCTTGCGGCAATATCAGGCTACGCAGAACTTATGGAGGCAGGACTTGTAGATGATAAAGAGATGAAGCGCTTTTCGGGAGAAATCCGAAAAAGCGCGGCAAGGCTGCTTACTCTGATTAATGACATTATTAAGCTATCACAATTGGATGCAGGAAATGCAAAAGACATCCTTGATGTGGTAAATTTGGCGGAAATTACAAAAGAAAGTGTGGAAATGCTCTCTTTTGGAGCGGCGAAAAATGGCATTGATGTAGTGTATGAAGGAGATGACAGGGCGGATGTCCATATCGGAAAGGAACTGGCACAGGAGCTTGTCTATAATCTGATTGAAAACGCCGTCCGATATAACAAACCAAACGGCAGGGTGACTGTAAAAGTACAGAAAGAAGGAACGCAGATTATCTTTTCGGTAGAGGATACCGGTATCGGCATTCCACTGGAGCATCAGGAGAGAATTTTTGAACGCTTTTACCGGGTGGATAAGAGCAGGTCGAAGGAACTTGGAGGTACGGGCCTTGGGCTTGCGATTGTAAAGCATATCTGTAACCTGACAGACGCGAATGTGAACCTGATGAGTAAGCCGGGAGTTGGAACGAAGATATTTATTGTCTGGGGCAGGGGCAGCGCTTAAAAATGGGGGATAAAATCATGTGGGAAAATTTATATGAACATTTGAGAAGTGACTCAGAGATAAGAGAACTAATACGCAGGGGCGATGCAAACTTAGGCGTGCGGTTTAAGCTGATGGCAAACGGCAGCAAGGTCTTGTAAAGATTGTGCCAAAATGGTCAAGGAACTGTAAACAGTTTCTATGGGAAAAGAACGGAGGTTGAAGGCATGGAGATTGTCTTACAGGTATTCATATATTGGTCGTAGGGTTTACGAAGCATATTTTTGCAGTGGCTGGGCAGCCGTTTGACCGAAGCAGTGATTTCTTTGAACTGGAATATATCTTGAATTTGAAAGATAAATTAAGTGAGAAAAATGCCAATCTTGTAGTTGTCTGGGTGGAGACGTTCCCGGAAGTTGTGCATGAGCGTATGATCCTCAGAAATTCGGAGCGCGATACATGGAAGCTGGCGCACTGGAACGAGTACCTTGCGGAATGTAATTTTAATATTCCGTCTAATTTGGATGATCCGAAGATCAAAGATGATCTTCTAATCATAAAGAATGATAACCAGCATGAGCTGGAGGCTTCCATGAAAGAAGTGCTGAACATTCTGGAAGACAATGTATGATGGAAGGAGGTGTGCAAAATGGTAATTGGCAGAGTTTCAGGCAGCATGGAGACTTTGGCTGCGGCGGTTAATCCTCATAAAGAAGCAGTGGAACTGGTGGAACAACAGATGGATGAGTTGGCAGATGATCTTGTTCGAGATACCTATGAAACAACAATAAAGCCGGATGATTATGTATATCCGAGTGAAAACTATAATGATATTATGAAAGTCAGTGCTGGAGAACATTCTTCATCATCGAACAATAACCGCCAGCCTCAATAAAAGTCTGATTGCAGAGGTATTTGGGAAATACTTTGCAATAGATGTGCGAAAGCAACATGGAAGTAATACAATGTTTTTAGTATAATCTGCGCTAAATACCTTAATATTCTGTGCATATCAGTATGGTATTTAACGTGGATTATATATTTTGATCACCACTTTACAACTTTTTAAAAGAAATGCCGTATGAGACACTTTAAGTGTATAATAAGTTTGCTCACCAAAATACACGAAAGAAGTGATTCCATACGACAACCTTATTATACAACGACAAACACATAATTGGCAGGCTTTTTCGGTATTTTTCTGTTTATTTTTCCACGTTTGCCGCCCCTACGGCAGAAAGCCTGTTTTTACTTGTATTAGCTATAGTGGCGATGGAGTCCGCATATTCCATCCGTTCCCTGTACAGACATTTTTTGTCTGGCATAACCACAAAATCGCTTAATGCTTTTTACTATGCCTGCTCTTATGCAAAAGTGGACCGCTCTGTTTTTATGAATGTTACCGCAAGGCTGGCCCTTCACCTGGTTCCGGCAGACCTGAGGCCACAGCCTCTCTTCCTGTGCATAGATGATACCATGGTCTCAAAGTTCGGAAAGAAATTTGAGGATGTGTCAAAACTGTTTGACCATGCGGCGCATAATGGTTCCAATTACCTCAACGGGCACTGCTTTGTCAGCCTTATGCTGTGTGTTCCGGTATGGGATCGGGATCGGATCCCTTACCTTGCCGTTCCGCTGGGGTACCGTATGTGGCAGAAGAAAGAATCAAAACTGGAGCTGGCCTCAGCCATGGTACGCCAGGTGATGCCGGAGTTTCATACGCAGAAGAATGTCATCATCCTGTGTGACAGCTGGTATGTGAAGCAGAATCTTGTGTCTGTCGTAGAGGAATATGAAAACCTTGACCTGATCGGCAATGCAAGGGCAGATTCCGTTATCTATGACCTGGCGCCTTTGCCCACAGGCAAAAAGGGCAGGCCGGCAAAACATGGCCGCCGTCTGTCAATAGACCGCGACTTTACCACATCCCCCTGTTCCTGTATTCGTTCCGGTGGAACATAGAAGTAAGTTACTATGAGCAGAAATCTTTCTGGTCGTTATGCGCATACATGGTCCGCAGCCGGAAAGGGGTGGAAATGCTGGTGAATCTCATCAATATCAGCTACTGCGCCATGAAACTGCTGCCTTATATGGAAGAAACCTTGTCACAGTACAGGGGTGGCAGTGTACAGGAGTTCAGGTTTGCCCTTAGCGAGCAGGTAAAGCGGCAGATATTTTATGTAAACTTAGTGCAGAACATCGAAAACCACATAAAATCAACAGCTCTTATCAAAGCCTTGCAAAGGCTATGTCTAGGAGAAACAGCTTAGCTTAAAAGTTGTAAAGTAGTGATCAGAAAACATCAATGAGCAGCAACAGGTCATGATTTCCCCTGTTTTTTCAAAGAACAGCAGGATTTTATTTTCCCCTGTTGAAGTATATCCTTGCGGCTTTTTTCTTGACCATATGATATTAGGAATAAATAACATCAGTAAAAAAAGCAATCCTATATATGAAAATCCCCAATTTCCAAACATCCTTTTTTCCTCCGGTCAAAATTTTTTATTTTGTGTGCTGTATTATCATCCGGAAATGTATTATACGGTGTTTCGGTTTCGCTTTCAACCGGTTTTCTAAAATGGTTTCTGTAAAATATTTGTGATTGTATAAGAAGGAAAATATATGTATAATGAAAACAGGAAGAAAGGCGGTATGAAAAGTGAAGATATTAGTTACCGGATTTGACCCGTTTGGCGGCGAGCCGGTCAATCCTTCCATTGAAACAGTCAAGAGGCTTCCGGATATGATCGCGGGGGCTGAGATCATAAAATTAGAAATCCCTACAGTCTGCCATAAATCCCTAAAGGTGATTGACAGGGCAATTTCACAATATGAACCGGACGTGATCTTATCCATTGGCCAGGCAGGGGGAAGGGCGGATATCACCGTTGAGCGTGTTGGAATCAATATTGACGATGGTCCTATCCCTGATAATGAAGGAAATCAGATCATAGACGAGCCGGTCGCTAAGGATGGTCCGGCTGCTTATTTTGTGACTGTTCCGGTGAAAGCCATGGTGCAGCGGATCCGCAGCAAAGATATCCCTGCTTCCGTGTCCAATACGGCAGGTACTTTTGTCTGTAACCATGTAACTTATGGGGTCTGTCATTTGATTGCGGAGAAGTACCCTGGAAAGCGGAGCGGATTTATCCATATCCCGTATTTGCCCGGGCAGGTGGTCAATAAGAAAAGCGTGCCTTCCATGTCACAGGATATGATGGTGGAGGCGGTCATAGCTGCAATTGAGGCGATCGTGGATACAAAAGAAGATATTAAAGTAGTGGGCGGGAAAGCTCACTAACAAGATATGAATTTATGAAGGAGGTCATAAGTAAATGAAGTATGTGATTATTGGCGGGGTAGCTGCCGGAACCAAGGCGGCGGCAAAATTAAAGCGCCTGGACCGTCAGGCGGAAGTGAAGATCTTTACGAAAAGCGAGGATATTTCCTATGCAGGCTGCGGCCTGCCCTATTATATTGGCGGCGACATCCCTACAAGGGAGGAGCTGATCGTAAATTCACCGGCAAAATATGCGGGGCTGACCGGTGCACAGGTGCAGACCGGCTGTGAGGCTGTAGGCCTTGACAGCGCCAAAAAGCAGGTGGCGATAAAGAAAAGCAGCGGGGAAATATTTGAGGAAAGTTATGATAAACTGATCATTGCAACAGGAGCGGCACCTTTTGTACCACCTGTAGAGGGCGTCTCCCTTCCCGGCGTTTTCTGTGTCCGTACACCGGACGACGCAGCAGCGATCCGTGCCTATGCGGAAGAAAACAAATGCCGCAAGGCGGTTGTGTGCGGGGCAGGGTTTATCGGGCTTGAGGTGGCGGAAAATTTAGCTGCCCTTAAAATGGATGTCACAGTGATCGATGCGGCGCCGCAGATCATGCCTAATGCCTTTGACGAAGAAATGGCGGGCTATGCGAAACGTCAGTTAAAGGCGGGAGGGATGCGTGTTTTGACTTCCGTGAGCCTGAAAGGGATAAACGGAACGGATCATGCGCAAAGCGTGGTTACGGATAACGGTGTTTTGCCTGCCGACCTTGTCATCCTGGCGATCGGCGTTCGTCCGGCAACAGGATTCTTATCAGATTCCGGGCTGGAAATGTTTAAAGGAACAATCCTTGTGGATGAAGAATTAAAGACAAATCTTCCGGATATCTATGCGGCGGGGGATTGTGCGATGGTGAAAAATGCCTTGACCGGCAAACCCCAGTGGTCCGCAATGGGTTCAACGGCCAATCTGGGTGCAAGGGCTATGGCAAAGAAAATGTATCAGTTGGGAAGCGGATATGGCGGCTGCCTCGGAACCGGTGTGGTACGACTTTTGCCAACGTTGAACGGCGGGCGGACCGGCCTTACGGAAGAACAGGCAAAAGCTGCGGGGTTCCATGTGACTTCCGTGGTTTGTATTCTTGACGACAAGGCCCATTATTACCCGGGGGCGTCCTCCTTTATGGTTAAGATCACCGCTGAAAATGAAAGCCGCAGGCTTCTCGGCATTCAGGTATTGGGAGCGGGTGCGGTGGATAAGATGGTAGATATCGCAGTTACCGGGATTTCGAAGGGGATGAGGCTGGATGACTTTGATACGCTGGATTTTGCCTATGCGCCGCCTTTTTCAACGGCGATCCATCCTTTTGTGACTGCCTGCTACATACTGGAAAATAAAATGGACGGTGTCTTAAACAGCATGAGCCCGGCAGAATATGCAGCCGGTGCGGCAAACGGCTATACGGTCATCGACGTACAGCCGGCGGCTGGTATCCCAAACGCAAAATGGGTGAACCTCGCCGCTGTTACAGGACCCATAGAAGGTTTGGATAAGGATGCGAAACTCCTTCTTGTCTGTACCAAAGGAAAGAGGGGATATTTCCTTCAAAACCGTTTGAAAGCCTTTGGGTATACCAACACGCTGGTGCTGGAAGGCGGCGTGATGTTTAACGAAGTAAAAGTGCCCCGCAATGGAAATAAACTTTCTCCTGAAGATATTAAGCGGGTGAAAGGCCTTGGATGTTTGCAGGATAAACTGTACGATGATGTGTTTAATGTCCGTGTCATCACAAGGAACGGGAAGCTTACCGCAGAAGAGCAAAAGAAAGTTGCGGAAGCGGCAGAACGTTTCGGTTCCGGGGAAGTGACTATGACCACAAGGCTGACTTTGGAGATCCAGGGGGTATCTTATGACGATATCGACAACGTGATGGCATTTTTGGCAGAAGCAGGGTTAGAAACCGGCGGAACAGGCTCTAAGGTGCGTCCGGTGGTATCCTGTAAAGGAACGACCTGCCAGTATGGCCTGATCGATACCTTTGGTTTATCCCAAAAACTTCATGATCTTTATTATACCGGATATCATGATGTCTCCCTGCCCCATAAGTTTAAGATTGCAGTGGGAGGCTGCCCGAACAATTGCGTGAAACCTGATTTGAATGACTTGGGAATCATTGGGCAGAGGGTACCGGAAATTGATCTGTCCAGATGCCATGGCTGTAAAAAATGTCAGGTGGAAAACAGTTGTCCGATCAAGGTGGCACAGATGGAGGACGGGAAGATTAAAATTGATGCCGATGTCTGCAACCATTGCGGACGTTGCATTTCCAAGTGTCCTTTTGGCGCCGTGAATGAGTCGTTGATAGGCTACAAGGTTTATATTGGTGGACGCTGGGGCAAGAAGGTGGCGGAAGGAAGACCCCTTGATAAAATCTTTACCACTGAGGAAGAGGTACTTGCCGTAACAGAACGTGCGATTTTATTCTTCCGTGACGAAGGGATTTCCGGGGAGCGTTTTGCTGACACCATTGCAAGGCTTGGCTTTGAATATGTGCAGGATAAGCTGTTAAACAGTCAGATTGACAGGGAAGAGATTTTGAAGAAAACGGTGGTTGGCGGCGCAACTTGTTAGTATGGACTTTTGAAGATAAAAGGATTAGAATACTAATGAGATATAGTTGAAAGCATGACAGAAGGGATAAGAAATTATGAGTGAAGAAAGAACGATTTTTTGTACAGAGTGTGGAAGTGAAAACAATGGATCCGCTAAGTTCTGCTCCAATTGCGGTGCCAAATTGGAGCAGCCGGCTGGCAATGACCTTTCAGGAAATGCACAAACAGGTTCTGAGAATGTTTATGCAGAAGGAATCTTTTCCGGTACGGACAATGCCGCATCTTATGAGAAAGTGACAGACGCAGAAGAAATAAAACCGGAATCGGTGCCTGTGCAGGATGAGATTCATATCAATTATGGGCAGGCAGATAATGACCAAAACGCATCCGCATATTCAACCTCAAACCAACAGTATTATTCAGGCAGTGTAAACGAAAAGCCGGAGGGGCAGGGTGGATATATCGGCGTTTCTATTGCTTCTTTGGTATGTGGTATTCTGGCAATCATATGTTGCTGCGCAACCACTTTCAGTGTATTGCTTTCCATTGCGGCAATCGTGCTTGGCATTATCACGATCGTGAAAAAATATGATGGCAAAGGAATGGCAATTGCAGGAATCGCAACAGGCGGCGTGGCTGTCGTGTTGACCATATTTGCTTTTGTATCCATGTTTGCAACCGGCGCATATTCAGAACTTATGGGCGAGTTTATGAATGGGTTCTATTACTAAAACAGATGGCAGGCACCGGGTGGATGATATTTTCTATATGATTGGGAAGATATCTTTTTTCCCGGTATGCCTGTTTGGGATATGGTTTGCCGTAAATGGGTATGAAAATTATAGCGGACTGTTTGAATGTACATTTCGGAAAATGAGTGGGCTTCCCTGCCCGGGGTGTGGGGGAACACGGGCTTTTTTCCACTTTTTCCGAGGAGAATTTTGGGAGAGTATCCGCTTAAATCCGTCCGTGGTTTGCGGCGTGGCGGAATATTTCCATTTTATGGCACTGTCGTTTTATAAAAAGCATGCGGGTAAAGGGCGGGAAAAGGAAATCCCCATCCAGATTTATCTGTATATCATGCTTGCGGTGCTTTTGATACAGTGGATCGTAAAATTGGTACTACTTGTGAGAGGAGAATTAAGATAATGGACGCTAGGACAACAGGTATTGTTGCATATATTACATGGATTGGCTTTTTGATCGCTATCTGCACCGGGGATAAGGAAGGCGCAAAGTTCCATCTAAACCAGGCCCTCGTAATTTTATTGTTTTCATTGCCGGCGATGATTCCCTGTGTTGGGTGGCTTTGGGGGATCTTCATGCTGGTGTGCTGGGTAATGGGATTGATTGCGGCGATCAATGAAGAGGAAAAAGAAGTTCCGCTGATTGGAAAGATCAGATTGATCAAGTAAAAGGGGAAATCCTTACCACGGTAGAAAACACGGCTTGTGTGGAAGAACCTGTTATCCATGGGGAAAAATGACCCATTGGGAGGATTTAAATTCCGGTAACGGTGAAGAAAAAGACTTTGCAACGCCGGTTTGGGAAATTGTGGTAAATCATGGAACAGCCCCGAAAGACCGCATCATATGCTTATTATGTGGAGAGCAGAAGAAGATACAAGGCCTGTCAGGGAAACCGGTTACCGTGAAAATACCGTTATGGATAAATCAATAAGGGAATTTTATTCTTGATCCGGGGGAACACTGTCTGCTTCCCCGGATTCTGTTTCCTCATCGTATGTAACGATCTCCTCCGGAATATCTCCATGGAGGATAGAAATAATATATTGAAGGCGCAGATTGGCGCGTTCATAATTCTGTCTTGCAACATCCTCTAATACCGCGTCAAAGGTTTCTCCTTCATAAGCCTGGTGGAAATAAGATACGGCTTCTGACATGTAAGCGCTCGCTTCCTTGGCAAGATCGGACACGCCGGGGAAGGATTCGGGAACTTCTAAGGATGCCATCTGTGCAAAGGAAGTATCCATGGCATCAAGAAGAGATAAGAGCTGGGAAGCCGCCGTATCGGAATTTGGGTCGATGGCGTCAATGGAGGAATCAAAAACTCTGATATTTTCAAAAAACTGGTTCATGTTTGCCTTATAATTCTCAAGTACCGGGTCTTTTTTGTTACAGCCCGTCAAAAATAAAAGCAGGAAACATAGCACAACATAACATATGGTACGGTTAAGGAAACGTGTTGGATTTTTCAAAGGAAACCTCCTGTAAATGATATAAGTCATAACAATATTAAATTAACATAGATATCCGGGGAAGTCAATCATTCTGAAAAAACCGGAACAACAGATGTGACAATGAAGCCCTGCCGTTTCCGCTGCTGCAAGGCCGCATTGTTACAACAGATAAAAAAAGTTAAGAATGTAAATTGTAGTTTCCACGAAATTATGCTAACATGGAAAAGATAGAAAAAAGTTGAGAATTTGGACGGTGTCTGTTGTGAAGAAAAAAGAGTTTAAAAATTGGATTGGAAACAGGCTTATTTATTTAGATGGGGCAACAGGCTCTAACCTGATGAAGCGGGGAATGCCTGCAGGTGTATGTCCGGAGCAATGGATCTTAAGCCACCCGGATGTTTTGATCGGGCTTCAAAAAGAATATGTGGAGGCAGGCAGCAATATCATTTATGCCCCCACTTTTACCGCAAACAGGATTAAGCTAAAGGAATACGGGCTTGAGGAGCAGATCAAGGAAATGAATGAAGCTCTTGTCGGGCTGTCTTTGGAAGCGGCTTCGGGGAAGGCCCTTGTGGCAGGAGATATCACGATGACAGGCCAGAGCCTTGCTCCCATTGGGCATATGGATTTTGAAGAGCTGGTAGATGTCTACAAAGAACAGATCAGGTATTTAGACGGCGCCGGCGTGGATCTGTTAGTCATAGAGACCATGATGAGCCTGCAGGAGACCAGGGCAGCTCTTATTGCCGCAAAGGAAGTCTGCCAGCTTCCGGTGATGGTGACCCTGACATTTGAGCCGGATGGGAGGACTCTTTATGGAACCGATGCCCTTACGGCGGCAGTAACGCTTCAAAAGTTAGGTGCAGACGCCATAGGCGCAAACTGTTCCACAGGGCCGGACCGAATGGCGGAATTGATCCGGCAGATTGCGGAAGCGGTCAAGATACCGGTGATCGCCAAACCAAATGCGGGGATGCCTGCCCTGGATGGGAACGGACAGACAGTTTACGATATGGATGAAGATACCTTTGCGGCGGAGATGGGTAAGCTTATTGATGCCGGTGCGGGAATCTTGGGCGGATGCTGCGGCACTTCACCTTCTTACATAAAGAAGCTGGTGGAAAAAACGGTTTCTATGGCACCTGCTGCCAGACACAAGGAGGGGATGCGTTACCTTACCAGTGAGAGGAAGGCTGTGACATTTCATCTAGACTCCCCTTTTATGGTGGTGGGGGAGCGGATCAACCCTACCGGGAAGAAAAAATTGCAGGCTCAGTTAAAAGAAGGTTCTTTGGATATGGTCATGTCTTTCGTGGAAGAACAGGAGACATGCGGGGCCTCGCTTCTTGATATCAATATGGGGATGAGTGGTATTGATGAAAAAGAAATGATGGGTAAAGTGCTGGATGAGGTGACCGTTGCCACCAATTTGCCGTTAGCCATTGATTCCAGTCATGTGGATGTAATGGAAATGGCTCTTAGAAGATATCCGGGCCGTGCACTGATCAATTCCATTTCCGGCGAGGAAGAAAAACTAAAAAAACTGTTGCCTCTTGCCAAAAAATACGGGGCAATGTTTATTTTACTCCCTTTATCGGATCAGGGGCTTCCCGGAAGTTTTGATGAAAAGATAGCAATTATAGAAAAGATAACCAGTATGGCGTTTGCACTGGGCATGGAAAAAGAGGATATCGTGGTAGACGGGCTGGTGACTACGGCAGGTGCAAACCCTGCGGCTGCGTTGGAAGTGTTAGAGACGATCCGCTACTGTAAGCAAAAGGGGTTCGCTACAATCTGCGGGCTGTCCAATATATCTTTCGGATTGCCGGAGCGGTCATTTGTAAACGCAGCATTCCTTACCATGGCAATCAGGGAAGGCCTTACTATGGCAATTGCCAATCCATCCCAGGAGCTGTTGATGATCACAGCTTTTGCCACGGATCTTTTGCTGCACAAGGAAAACAGTGATATCCGCTATATTGAGCATATGGAGACGTATAAGGACCGGAAGGCGGCTGCTCCTTCTCCTGTTTTGGAAAAAGTACAGGCAGGGGGTGCGGCGGAAGCGGACATGCCATCGGCGAAGGGCGCAGAAGGCCTATCCCGGGATCAGATTTATCTTGACGTGTTAAAAGGAAACCGGAAACAGATTGTGGATCATACCCGGGATGCGGCAGAAAAAGGGGTGGCCGCTTCTGACATTTTAAATGGCAGGCTGCTTCCGGCAATCAGTGAAGTAGGCGATCTGTTTGACAGTGGGAAATATTTTCTGCCCCAGTTGATCGCAAGTGCGGAGGCCATGAAGCTTGCCATAGAATATTTGGAACCATTCCTTCTTGAGGCCTCTCAAAAGAAAGATATGCCAGTGGTGGTGATCGCAACGGTGGAAGGTGACATCCACGATATCGGTAAAAACCTGGTGGCATTGATGTTAAAAAATTATGGTTTTCAGGTCATTGATCTTGGAAAGGATGTTCCGAAGGAAGTGATCGTAGAGGAAGCCATAAAAAATAAAGCAAAGATCATTGCGTTATCAGCGCTGATGACTACCACCATGCAGGAGATGAAACGAGTGGTGGCTTATGCGAAAGAAAAAGGCGCACAGGCAAAAATCATGATAGGCGGCGCCGTCATCACGGAAGATTATGCCAGGGAGATTGGTGCGGACGGGTATTCCCGGGATGCGGCGGATGCGGTGAAGGTGGCAAAGCGCCTTACTGCGGAAGAATAAAAAAGAGCAAAAATGGAAAAAAGCAGAAGAGGCAGGTCAAAGAATGGAAGGATCATACTTAGAGGAATTGGTGAAAAATTCACGTAAAATGCTATTTTATGCCAGGATACGGACGGCAGCGGTCCTTGTGGCCGCAGCGGGCATCATCTACTGCGGGATCGTGGTCATGCCTTCGGTATTGGGAACTGTGCAGAAGGCAAATGAGGTAATGGCCCAGGCTTCTGACACGATCGTGTTGGCGGATACGGCGATTGAAAGCATTACGGAAATGAGCAGATCAATTACGGAAATGGGCGACAATATGGACGGATTTATTACCGATAACGCAAATTCCGTGGAAGAGATCATGAAAAAAATTGGAACGGTGGATTTTGAGGGATTGAATAAGGCAATAAAGGATCTGGGCGATACGGTAGAGCCATTTGCCAAGTTTTTTGGGAAATTCAAGTAAAAGAAAGGAAAACAAAGTATGATAGGAGCAGATGCAATTGTAAAATGTTTGGAGGAAGAAGGGGTTACTTACGTATTTGGGTATCCGGGCGTAGCTATTTGCCCTTTTTATAACAGTATTTTAGACTCTTCCATTCACACTATTTTGATCAGGACGGAACAAAACGCCGCCCATGCGGCCAGTGGTTTTTCGAGGGTGTCCGGGAAAATCGGTGTCTGTGCGGTTACCTCAGGCCCCGGGGCAACAAATGTGATCACAGGCATTGCAACGGCCTTTGCGGACAGCATCCCGCTGGTATGCATTACCGGACAGGTCAATTCAGAGCTTTTAGGCAGTGATGTTTTCCAGGAGGCGGATATCACCGGGGCGGTGGAATCTTTTGTAAAATACAGTTATCTGGTTCGGAATGTCCAGGATATTCCAAGGATAGTTAAGGAAGCTTTCCACATTGCGGGAACAGGGCGGAAAGGACCGGTTCTTATAGACGTTCCTATTGACGTACAAAATGCGGAGATTAAAAAATTTGCTTATCCGGAATCCATTTCCATGCGTACTTATAAACCCACCGTCAGGGGAAACATGGCACAGGTCAAAAAGGTGGCGGCCCAGCTGCAAAAGGCAAAACGCCCGCTTATCTGTGCGGGGGGAGGCATTCTTCTTTCCAACGGAGAAAAAGAACTGCTTGCCTTTGCCGAGAAGCACCAGATTCCTGTGGTCTCAACTATGATGGGGATTGGCTCTATGCCTACCAGGCATCCATTATATTTTGGGATGGTAGGCAATAACGGGAAGCCTTATGCCAACCGGGCTATGAACGAATCGGATCTGCTTATGATGGTCGGTGCAAGAGTGGCGGACCGGGCTGTAAACCAGCCTGACCTGATCACGGAAAATAAAGTGTTGATCCATATTGATGTGGATCCAGCGGAGATCGGCAAAAATGTAGGGCCTGCCATTCCTTTAGTAGGGGATGCGAAGCACATTTTCAACGACCTGCTTGACCAGGAGATAGAAGGAGACTACGACGGATGGCTGGAGCTTTTAAAAGATTATCGGATGACCATGCGCCCAAGGCGGAACCCGGATCCCGCATATGTTGACCCGGCAGCGTTTATCACCATGCTTTCCGAAAAGATGGAAGATGACGGTGTGTATGTTGCGGACGTAGGGCAGAACCAGATATGGTCCTGTGGGTATCATATTGTAAATAAAGGGAAGTTTTTGACCACAGGCGGAATGGGGACCATGGGGTATTCTATTCCGGCAGCAATGGGGGCAAAGCTGGCGGATAAGAAAAAACAGGTCATTGCGGTCTGTGGGGATGGTTCTTTCCAGATGTCTATGATGGAGCTTGCTACCATGCGCCAGCATGATATCCCGGTGAAGATCGTGGTGTTGAAGAATAATTTCCTGGGAATGGTAAGGGAATACCAGCATTATACCTACAAGGACAACTATTCGGTTGTGGATCTTTCAGGAAGCCCGGATCTTGAAAAGCTTTCGGCGGCGTATGGGATGAAATTTCTGCGCCTTAAGACTATGGACAGGGCACAGGAAACGCTGGATGACTTCTTAAAAAATGATGAATCGGTGCTTTTAGAATGCATCATCAACCCCATGGATCTGGTGAGATAGGAGGGAGGTCTTGTATGAAAAAAATATATTCCGTATTAGTGGAAAACCGTTCCGGTGTACTTTGCAAGGTTGCGGGGCTGTTTTCGAGAAGATGTTTTAACATTGATTCCCTTGCAGTGGGTGAGACGGACGACCCTGATGTTTCCTGTATGACCATTGTAAGCAGCGGGGATATGCGGACCATTGAACAGATTGAAAAACAGCTGAATAAAAAGCTGGATGTTATAAAAGTAAAGACCTTTGATGAGGTTAGCAGCATCAGCAGGGAACTACTTCTTATGAAAGTTAAATACAATAAATCAAACCGCAGGGATATCATGGAGGTATGCGGGATCATGAATGCCCAGATCGTGGATATGTCAAAAAACATGATGCTGATACAAATGTGTGATACCCCGGAACGGATCCAACTCCTGATCGGCATGTTTAAGACGGTAAGTATTGTGGAAGTTGCGCGTACCGGAACATTAGCTCTTCAAAAGTGCAATGAAACAGAATAAAATAAGTCAATAAACCCATTAATTATGAAAGTTGACTTTTACAGGGTAAATTGATAAAATAGTTGACGGATGTTAAGGAGGAGGAAAACGTGCGCAAAAAAGTTTTTCAGCTGTTGGTAGACAATACTTCCGGTGTGTTAAGCCGGATTTCAGGGCTGTTTTCGAGAAGAGGGTATAATATTGAAAGTATTACGGCAGGGCTTACGGCGGATCCGCGCTTTACCAGGATCACCATCGTGGCTTCCGGTGATGATGAGATCCTTGACCAGATTGAAAAGCAGGTAGCAAAGCTGGTGGATGTGAGGGATATCAAAGAATTAAGGCCGGAGAGCAGTGTGTACAGGGAGCTGGCGCTTATTAAAGTAAGGGCAGACCGGTCACAGAGGCAGGGCGTGATTGCCGTTGCGGATATCTTCCGGGCAAAGATCATTGACGTGGCACCGGATTCCCTGATCATTGAGTTGACCGGTGATCAGGATAAGATTGATGCTTTTATTGACCTTTTGGACGGTTATGAGATTTTGGAGCTTGCAAGGACCGGCATTGCCGGGCTTGGCAGGGGAACGGAAAACGTTACTTATTTATAACTTTTTAACATAATTTTTATTGGAGAAGTTTCTCCGCAGGAAAGGAGTCATACAAATGGCAAATATTTATTATCAGGAAGATTGTAACCTTTCTTTACTGGAAGGAAAAACAATTGCAGTGATTGGTTATGGGAGCCAGGGACATGCCCATGCGTTAAACGCAAAGGAGTCCGGCTGTCATGTGATCATCGGTCTTTATGAAGGATCCAGATCATGGGCAAAGGCCGAAGCACAGGGGTTTGAAGTATACACTGCAGCGGAAGCCGCAAAAAAGGCGGATATCATCATGATCCTTATCAATGATGAACTGCAGGCTGCTATGTATAAGAAAGATATAGAGCCTAACTTGGAAGAAGGCAATATGCTGATGTTTGCGCACGGCTTTAACATTCATTTCAACCAGATCGTGCCACCGAAGAACGTGGACGTTACCATGATCGCGCCAAAAGGGCCTGGCCATACCGTAAGAAGCGAATATCAGGCGGGAAAAGGTGTTCCTTGTCTGGTTGCCGTCCATCAGGATGCTACCGGCAAAGCTCTTGACAAGGCATTGGCTTATGCACTGGCGATCGGCGGCGCAAGGGCAGGGGTTTTGGAGACAACCTTCCGGACAGAGACAGAAACTGACCTGTTTGGCGAGCAGGCAGTGCTTTGCGGCGGTGTGTGTGCCCTGATGCAGGCTGGTTTCGAGACTTTGACAGAGGCAGGGTATGATCCGAGAAATGCATACTTTGAATGTATCCATGAAATGAAACTGATCGTTGATCTAATCTATCAGTCAGGATTTGAAGGAATGAGATATTCCATCTCCAATACGGCAGAATATGGCGATTATGTCACAGGTCCTAAGATCATCACCGATGAGACGAAAAAGACCATGAAGAAGATCTTGAAAGATATCCAGGATGGTTCTTTTGCGAAGGAGTTTCTGCTTGATATGTCTGCGGCAGGCGGACAGGCACACTTTAAGGCTATGAGGAAGCTGGCGGCAGAGCATCCGGCAGAGCAGGTTGGTAAAGAGATCCGCAAGCTCTATAGCTGGAACAATGAAAGTGATAAGTTGATCAATAATTAATTTATGGCGGGCAGGGAAGTTAATTCCCTGCCTGCTTTGGTTACCAGTTAGGGCAGAATGAAACTGCGGTGTGGAGTCTTCTCTTGGCAGGCGGATATCTGAAGGCGGAGCATGTGGAATACAGGGGAATCACCAGGGAACCATGGTATACGCTTTCTGTAACAAATCTCGAGACGATCAGTATGTTTTCAAATATGTTTTAAGGCGGGTTTGGGCGTTATGATGTCATGATGATTCCAAGAAAGATGGATGATGTAACATTGCCGGCAATTATTCTGGAATTTAAAATGCATAACAGCAGGCGGGAAAAAATCTGGAGGAAACCGTAGAGGCTGCACTTGCACAGATTGAGACGAAAAATTATGATGCGGAACTTTTGGCGCTTGGCATCGGCAAAGAAAAGATAAGGCACTATGGTTTTGCATTTGAAGGAAAAAAGATTTTGATTGGATAGGTCATTTTAATATGAGGGGCGCAAAGAGGGGGTGTGCCTCAATATATGCGCCCCGCCAGGTGCAGGAAACTCCTGCCGGATGTCAAAGGATTGTCCGGATTTCTCATTCTTTTGTTGTTCCGCCATATTGATATTTGACAGGCAGGAGGGTCAGGCTTGGCGCATTTTCAGACACCAGTATTTCCACACACTTTTCCGCTAATTGTTCTATCGGCTGGCAGATAGAAGAAACAAACAGGCCGTCTTCTATGTTACCGAATTTGGGAATCCCGTCAAAGCCAATAATCTGCACATCTTCCGGAACATGAAATCCCTCTTGCAAAAGGAGTTTCTTAAACAAATACCCATGATAATCCGTATGTGCGAAAACGCCGTCGAAGGTAAGAGTGCCGTCCGGATTTTTGTGTTTAGTAAGAAATTCTTTCATGACAGGGATCCTTTCATCACAGTCCACCACGTCAAGGTAGTCCGGTTCAAGGTCATGCTTCTTACAGGCATAAAGGTAGCCGTCTTTACGCTTATCGGATTCACCGGGGAAAACGGAATGGAACCGGATATAGATTGGGTGCCGGCAGCCAAATTCCATAAGCTTTTCAACGGCGAGACAGCCTCCGGCAAAATTGTCTGACGCAACCCGGGGGATCACCTGATTTTCAAAAAAGCGGTCAAATACCACAATGGGCAGGTCTCTGGTGATATATTTCCCGATATCCGAGTAGGTGAGTGCAATGATGCCGTCCACTTTATTGTTGACCGCCATGTTCAAATAGTCAATTTCCTTTTCCGGGATGCCGTCCGCACAGCATAGGAGCAGCTTCATCCCCCTTTTATAAAGCGAAGATTCTATATGGTCGGCAAATCCGGCAAAAAACGGGTTATGGGTATTGGGGATGATCAGCGCTACAAGGTTGCTCTTTTGGATTTTTAACCCTCGGGCGTAAGTGTTCACTTCATAATGTAATGTTCGGATTGCTTCCTCAACCTTGAGCCTGTTTTTTTCTGAAACGGGTATGCCGTTGATGACCTTTGATACCGTACCAAGGGCAACACCTGCTTGTTTTGCAACGTCTTTCATAGTGGACGCTTTTGAAGATGTCATGCTGCGTTTCTCACTCCATTCAATAATATTATGGGTACTAACCAATCTGCGCTTTTTTTGATTGCGGTCATTATATTATAGCATATCCGGGGAAAAAAATATATTGAGCATATAATAGAAATTGAAATGTTTCAATTGGGTAAAATGCATAAATGAAACGTTACATATTAGTGTATAATTAACGAAATCTATCCAATTTGTTAAAAGGATATTGATTTATCCAAGGCATGATGCTAATATAGTCTCATAAGAAATGAAACGTTTCACATATCAAAAAGGAGACTGAACATGAAAAAGGAAAGTAAAATGAATGGGCTGCCAAATGGTGCTTCACCGGCATCTGCTAAGGTAACGGTACCCAGACAAAGCCTGTGGAAGCAGGTTATGAAGCATTGGGAGTTTTATGTGTTATTGCTGCCGGGCATCATCGTGACGATCGTTTACAAGTATGCCCCCATTTACGGAATCCAGATTGCATTTCGGGATTACAATGCCATGGACGGTTTTTTTGGAAGTGTCTGGGGGGGCTTAAGTGGTTTGAGAGGTTTTTTAACAATTATAACAGTGTCCGGATGATCAAGAACACAGTGCTTCTTAGTCTGTACAGCATCTTATGGACATTTCCAATCCCGATCATCCTTGCGTTGCTGATCAATCAGGTGAAGTGGAAGAAATTTCAGCGGGTGTCACAGACGATCCTGTATGCGCCACACTTTATCTCCATTATGATATTGTGTGGTATGTTACGGATATTCCTTTCCCCTTATGGCGGACTGATCAGTATCATTATGCAGGCCTTCGGGGCGGAACAGGTAAATCTGATTGATTCCTCGTCAGCGTTCCGTACCATTTACATTGCTTCCAGTATCTGGCAGGATGCGGGCTGGGGAACGATCATCTACATGGCAACCTTATCAAGTGTGGACGCCTCTTTACATGAAGCGGCTAAAGTGGACGGGGCAAATGCCCTGCAGAGGATTTTACATATTGATATCCCGGAGCTTGTTCCTGTGATCGTGATCCAGTTGATCATGTCCTTTGGAAATTTGATGAACGTAGGATTTGAGAAAGCTTATCTTCTGCAGACCAGTTTAAATAAGGAGACATCGGAAATTATTGCGACTTATGTTTATGAGCAAGGTATGTTAAAAGCGATGTACAGCTTTTCAATGGCAGTCAGTCTGTTTAATACGATAGTAAACATTGTATTGCTTTTGATCGTAAACAAGATATGTAAAAAGCTTTCCAATGTGAGCTTTGTATAGGGAGGAAATCAGGATGAAAAAGGAAAATAAACTGTCGTCAGATAAAGTTTTTGAAATTGCAAACTGTGTGTTTTTGCTGATACTGGTGATCATTGTCGCTTACCCTCTTTACTATGTGCTTGTGGCATCTATTTCCGACCCTTATGAGGTGTATGCGGGCAAAAACTTCCTGCTTCCTTCGAAAGTTACGTTTGAAGGGTATGCAAGGGTATTTAAAGAAAAGTCCATAGCAATGGGGTACGTAAACAGCATCTACTACACCGTCCTTGGCACGCTGGTCTCCGTAGCGCTTCATTACTACCGGTTATTGTGTTTCTAAAAAGACGCTGCCATTCCGGAAAGCTATCATGATCTTTTATGTGATCACCATGTATTTTGGCGGCGGTCTGATTCCTACTTATTTGGTGGTATCTAAGACCGGGCTTTTAAACAGTGTGTGGTCACTGATCCTTCCTGGCGGTGTGGCAGTCTACAACGTGATCGTGGCAAGGACTTATTTCGAGAGCAGCATACCGGAAGAGTTGTATGAGGCGGCTTCCATTGACGGGAGCGGCAATATGGGAACTTTTTTTAAGATAGCGCTTCCCCTTGCCAAGCCGATCCTTGCGGTGATGGTAATCTTTACCATGGTTGCTTACTGGAATGACTGGTTTACCTCATTGATCTATATGAGCGACAAGGCAAAATACCCGTTGCAGCTTGCCCTCAGGCAGATTCTGATTCAGAGCCAGGCTACCGCAACCATGATAGGGAACATGGATGGCGGATATGCGCAGGCCAATCGAATTACGGAGCTGATCAAATTTGCGTCCATTGTGGTAGGTGCGGTTCCCATGCTGATTGCATATCCGTTTGTACAAAAATACTTTGAAAAAGGTTTCATGGCCGGCGCGGTAAAAGGCTGACGGCTTTGGCATAAAAAAAGAATGGAGGTTTCTATGAAGAAGACATTAACAAAATTAACAGCAGCAGGGCTGACGGCGGCTTTGGCTATTACCATGGCGGCATGTGGCGGAAAATCCCAAGGCGGGGAAAACGAGGTGGATACCACCCAGACAAATTTTAAGATATTTGCAAACACCAGCGCCTTGTCACCGGATAACAGTGAAAAGCCGTTGGTAAAACAGATGAATGAAGCGGTGGGTGTCACGATTGAATGGAACTGTGTATCCGGTGATACCATGAAAGAGAAGAAAAACCTGATCTTAAATTCCGGGGATGATATGCCGGATGCATTGATGGATGCGAGCATGAGCGACAGTGAGCTGATCAAAGGCGGATCCAGCGGGCTTTTGATTCCTTTGGAGGATTATATCAACGAAGAGACCATGCCTAACTTAATGAAGCTTATTGAAAAGCGCCCCCAGATCTTAGCTACATGTACCATGCCTGACGGGCATATTTATGGGCTTCCGACCATTTCCGAAATGGGCTTTGAATATAAAGACGGCAATACCTATTATATCGGTGCGATCCCCCAGTTTACGGCTATCAATAAAAAATGGCTTGATGCGGTAAATATGGATGTGCCAACGACAGTGGATGAACTGCACGATGCATTGGTGGCATTTAAGGAAAATGACGTGAACGGAAACGGTGATCCTTCAGATGAAATCCCAATGTCATTCATCTTTCCGGAAAATAACGGGGCATGGTGTGCGGGCATGAGTACTTTCTTTGCACCTTTTGGATGCACGGACTATCAGATGGATCACAGAGCGCTCAAGGATGGCAAGGTGTACTATCAGGCAGCGTCTGAAGAATATAAAAATGCCATTGCTTATTATCATGACTGGTTTGCGGAAGGGCTGATCGATATTGAAGTATTTTCACAGGATTCCAGTCAGTATATCGCAAAGGGTAACGGCGACGATTCCCGACTTGGTGTTTTCGTATGGGGGAGATTCCTGAGGTAGTGGGTGCCCAGCGGGCGGAAGATTATGTATATCTCCCGATTCTTGACGGACCTGACGGAACGCATCATGTAAATTTAAATGAAATGGGAACCACAGGACATGACAAGTTTTCGGTCACAAAGTCCTGTAAGAATCCGGCGCTTTTGCTGAAATGGATTGACCAGGTATATGATCCGCTTATGAGTATGCAGGCAATTTACGGACCGATAGGGTCTTACTGGAAGGATGAGCCTGATGAGAATGGCTGTTATGTTATGAAAGACCTTGCAGAAGGGGAAACGGCAGGGGAATTAAAGTCCAAGAATGAGCTTACAGGACCTTCGGCGCAGCTGGCAGAGGATTACGGTACTTACTATTATCTGGAAGACCGCGCACAGCAGAGGCTGGATGACTTGAACAATTTCTGGTTCCAGTATGTGGACAGCACGGAGTATTTCCCGTCCGTTGTTTACACGGAAGAGGAAATTGAAGTTGGTGTTAGAATATAAATAGTACAAGTTAAACATGGCAGGTTTCAGAAATAACTG
>OFGG01000686.1_pt1 | contig 26831 bp, 27 predicted proteins | sample 1521701 | NCBI WGS metagenome assembly OFGG01 (sample SAMEA3504081, study PRJEB24116) | mouse gut metagenome | biome: mouse gut; feature: mouse-associated habitat; material: faeces | place: Denmark | collected 2011
AAGTCCTTTGTTTTTTCTACCCGGAATACAGCCATAACAAAAACCTCCTTCCTTTTCCTCCGGGTTACAAGGCGCGGTCCCTGCGGTCATAGTGCAGATGGCCGCCCGGTGCAACCTTCGCATGGTTTTTCAGTCTGACCTCGCCCCGTTCCTGGCTGTCTAAAAATTTCTGGTAGCCGGCATCCGTAAGGAACAGGCGCATCTTGTCGCCTTTATCCCCGACAGGGGCATTACCTGAAAGCACGTCAAAGACAATCATGTGCTTTACTTCCGGGTCAAAGCGTTCCAGGGCCATGATGTCATGCCCCTTCAATTTCTCCGCACCGGATTTCTGCCTGGCCTCTGCCAGTAGTTCCCCCATCGTCTTAGGTCCTGCCGGAATCCGGTAGTTTTTCCGAATATCCTGAATGAGCGCCAGACAGTCTTTTTCCGGCATGGCGTCCAGCTTTCGCATAAGCTCCGCCGCCGTTTTCCTCTTTACCGGGTCCGGTATATAGGGGAGGCACATGCGCAGCTCATAAGTGACACCTGATTTCCCATAGCCTTCCGTCTGGAAGATCAGGCGCTTTTCCATTTCGTTCAGTTCCATGTGAATCTCCTTTCTCCTGAAAATGGATATGAAAAAAGGGCGTCCACCTATAAAAGTGAAACGCCCACAGCAATCAGCGGCCAGGCAATACACCGGACCGCTGGCGTTATTAAATTTTGTCGTTAATGAAACAGCCTCCTTTTTTCGATATTTTTCTCGTCAGATTTCAACTTGGAAAAGGAATTGAATAAATGACGGCAAACGCTCAAACCCCTTGAAAATCAAGGCTTTTTCCGTTTGTCGTTATTATACCGTAACGGCACACCCACGCCACGATCCTGATCGAGTCCGGGGCTGACGTGAAGGACGTGCAGGCCCGGCTTGGCCACTCAAACATCCAGACCACCTTGCAGACCTATGTACATGATACTGACGTGATGGCATCACGTTCCGTTGATATCTTTGAACAGGCAACCAGCCTGAAAACCTCATAACATAGCAAAAAGAGGGCTGACAGCAAAAGTTCACTGCTGTTTAGCCCTCTTTTAACGTTTGGGGCGGTTTTTCAGAATTACGGTGGCAAATCGGTGGCAAATGACCCATTTCCACACCCCTAAAACCTTGAAAACCCTTATTTTATGCGGTCTAACCGACACACAACCTCCACATCGTCTGTAAAAGGGAACATATCCACGGCAACTCCCTTTTTCATCTGGTATCCGTTCCCACACAGATACTTCAGATCCCTTACAAGCGTCTCCGGATTACAGGACACATACACGATCTTCTTTGGTTTTAACACAGTAAGCGCCTTCAAAAACTTTTCACTGCTGCCTGTACGGGGCGGGTCCATCAGCACCACATCCACCTGATCTCCTTCTTCGGCTATTTCCACCGCAAGCTCACCTGCGTCCGCCTGATAAAAGCGGATATTAGAAATCCTGTTTTCCTTTGCGCCCGCAACGGCATCCCTCACCGCATCCCGGTTTAACTCAACTCCGATCACATGGCCCGCATGGGGCGCAGCAATCATGCCAATCGTTCCCGTTCCGCAATAAGCGTCAAGTACCGTCTCCGTGCCGGATAAGTCCGCATACTCGATAACCTTTTCATAGAGCCTTTGCGCCTGAGGCGGATTGACCTGGTAAAATGCCCTGGGGGAAATCTTAAATTCCATGCCGCACAGCCTGTCCTTAATATATCCCGGCCCATAGACCACCTGCTGGCTCTTCCCTAAGACCATACTGGTCTTTTGATCATTGACATTAATGACCACCGTGGTGATCTCCGGGTGTTCCTTTATCAGTGCCTTGATAAAATTATTTTTAGATGGCAGAATAGGAGAACGCAGTACCAGCACTACCATGATTTGACCTGTCTCATATCCTACTCTGATCATCACATGCCTGAGCAGCCCGTATCCCGTATCCTCGTCATAAATTTTGATTTTAAAAGACTTGACCAATTTCCTGATCGTAGCAATGATCATATCTGCCTTTTCATTCTCCAAAAGGCACTTTTCCACCGGAACAATCTTATGCGTTTTCGCCTGATAAGTTCCTGAAATGATATTTCCTTTGCCATCCCTGCCAAAGACAGCATGCACTTTACAGCGGTAATGCTCCGGTTTTTCCATTCCTATGATTCCTTCCAGCCTGCCATAAGGTTTTAAAAGCTGTGCGGTCTGTTCCTTCTTCCACGCAAGCTGTTTTTTATAATTCATGCGCAGAAGCTGACATCCTCCACACTTTTTTGCAACCGGGCATAAACTTTCCTTTTTCTCCTTGACCATTTCCAATCCTTCCTTTCCTATACAAAAAACCCCGGGCCATCAGCCCGGGATCAGATTCTCATCTTGCTTTATTCTTCCTTCGCCCTCTTTACTTTCACTGATTCTATCCCTTGCACCAGCTCCGTTGCCTTGTCCACATCCGCCTCATTAATCCGGATAGTGAATACATTTTTTTGCTTGTCCGTGCCAAACATCCTTGCAAAGAAAGACCGTTCCTGCCATTCGATAAAATATGAAATCCGGTTTTTTAAAAAAAGCTTCTCAAGCTTTTCCTTATCCTCCTTGCTGTACACCTTGCAAAAGGAAACTTCGCGATTATAGACTTGATCGTCAAAAGCTAATGATGCCATTTCCCTATCTCCCATACCTCATATATAATTGTATCAACTGCTTTTATTATAATTCAAAGCACCGACTTTTTTCAACATTAAAATGAAATTTCCCACAAAGCCTTTTGCACCTCATACTGTTCATTTAACCAATCTGCCGCTTCCATAACCCCCTCCTGGGAAAAAGTAAAATCCATCCGCTGCTTTTTTGCCTCTTCCGTCTTAGCGTAGCAATAAGGCTCCGGCCAGATCACAACCTCAAGAACCGTGCCGTCTTCCGTCTCTTTTTTGCGGAGCATATATCTCATACCGGACATGCTGGCAGTATATTCTTCTTTTTTTATATAATTGAAAACATGAAAATTATCTTTGTCTATCATTTCCGCATATCCCCCGCACCTATTTCTTTTTCCGGCTGTTAAAATAATCCACCAGCCCTTTCAAAGAATGGATCAGGATATCCGCTTCCTGCTGGTTAAACTGCCCCATGGCCGACCGGATCATATCTTCATGAAATTTCTGGTGATGCCCGTAAGCCCGTTTTCCCCTCTCCGTCAGGGAAAGCAGCACCAGCCGCTTATCCTCCTCGCTTCTCATCCTAAGGACATACCCCGTCCTGGTCAGGCGGTCTATGGATTTCGTCAAGGTTCCCATGGTTACGGCAAGCCGCTTTGCAATCACGGAACTCGGCCGCGGCTCCACCAGATCAATCGCCTCGATCACATGCATGTCATTTACGGTAATATCCGCAAACTCTCCGCTGATCAGAGCATCCTGCTCAATATTCATAATCTCCCTGAACAAGGTCACAAGTAAAGTGTTCAGTGTCCTTTCTGCTTCCATATATTCTCCATTTCCTGTAACTTTCTACCACACGATGACCGCCGCTCCCCAGGTCAGCCCGGCGCCAAACCCGGCAGCCACTATCTTATCCCCTTTTTCCAACATGCCCGCTCGATTGACATGGTCAAGCAAAATCGGCACACTGGCTGCTGATATATTACCACATTTTTGAAGATTTGTGGGAAACTTTTCATCAGGCTGCCCCAGTTTTTTCGCCACTGCTTCTATGATCCTTATGTTTGCCTGATGAAGAATAAAATATTTGATCTCATCCGTCTCACACCCTGCTTTTGCAAGCGCCTGCCGGATTGCCTCCGGCACGGTCTTTACCGCAAACCGAAACACTGCCTGCCCATCCATTTTCGTATAATCCAATGTATTGTCAGCCCGTACAAAAGGATTGTTCACAGGCCTGTTATGGCAGGTAAGAGCCATGCCCCTGCCTCCGTCAGAACCTTGCACTATAGATAGAATGCCGCCTTCCTCCTTCCTTACTACCGCTGCTCCTGCACCGTCTCCAAAAAGGACACAGGTACTGCGGTCTGCCCAGTCCATCATCTTAGATAACACTTCCGCCCCTATGATCAACGCCGTCTTTGCCCTGCCTGCATAAAAATAAGCATCCACAATGGAAAGCCCGAAAAGGAACCCGGCGCAGGCAGCATTGATGTCAAAGGCTGTGGCATGGACTGCCGAAACTGCCTCCTGGATCTGACATGCCGTGGAAGGGAAACACATATCCCCCGACACCGTTCCCACAATGATCAGGTCAATCTCTTCCCCCGAAACCCCGGCATTTTCCATGGCCTTCCTTGCTGCCGTAACGGCAAGGGATGTGGTAGTCTCCTCTACCGCAATATGTCTTTCTTCAATCCCCGTGCGGCTCCTGATCCACTCATCCGAGGTATCCATGATCTCTTCAAGTTTTGTGTTATGAATTGTCAAACCAGGAAGCGCACTTCCCGTTCCTATAATCTTTGTTCCCATTTTATCCTCTCTTTATCCTTATCCTCTGCCAATCTTCCCCGCATAGCCCGGATCCTAAAATTTTCGGAATCTATCATAACGCTGTGCGGCAATCGCTTCCCCGTCCATATGATCAAACTGCTTTAAGAAGGAAACCATATGGCTCTTTAAATAGCCAGAAATATCTGCCACTGTCTCCTCACATGCACACCCATATTCCGGCACGATCCTGTCTATCACCAAAAGCCGTTTCAGATCATCGGCCGTAATTCCCATAATCTGTGCCGCTTCCTTTGCGCGTTTTCCGTCCTTCCACAAGATAGAAGCAAACCCTTCCGGGGAAAGGATAGAATACGTGGAGTTCTCCAACATCCACACTTCATTCCCTACCGCAAGGCCAAGGGCGCCCCCGCTGCCGCCTTCCCCGATCACAATGGACAAAACAGGCACCTTCAGCCCCGACATTTCAAACAGATTACGCGCGATCGCTTCTCCCTGTCCCCGCTCTTCCGCCTCCATCCCCGGATAAGCGCCGGATGTGTTAATAAAACAGATCACCGGACGGTGGAATTTTTCCGCCTGCTTCATAAGACGAAGCGCTTTCCGATAACCTTCCGGGGAAGTCATCCCATAATTTCTGTAAACGCACTCTTTGGCATCATTCCCCTTTTGTACCCCGATCACGGTCACCGGCTGGCCATAGATCCATGCGATTCCTCCCACGATGGTCTTATCATCCCGGCAGTTCCGATCACCATGAAATTCTATAAAATCATCAAAGATCAAATGAATATACGTAAGTGTAGAAGGGCGGGTGATGTTCCTTGCTTCCTTCACCTTCTCCCATGCGCTTTTCGTCGGGGTTTTATAGAACCGTTCCCTATCAGGCTCTGTAGGAAAGAATCTGGGCACCTCTTCCGTAAAACAGCTAAAGCTCTCATTTTCAGCAGATACACGGTGAGACTTTATGATCTGGTAAAGCGTGTCTTTCAGTTCTTTTCTTTCAACTACACAGTCCACAAACCCGTGTTCTAACTGAAACTCAGCGCTCTGAAATCCCTTAGGAAGCTTCTCGCCTATGGTCTGCTCGATCACCCTTGGACCGGCAAACCCGATCAGCGCACCCGGTTCAGCCAAGATAATATCCCCCAGCATGGCAAAGCTTGCCGTCACCCCGCCGGTGGTTGGATCCGTAAGTACCGTCACATACAAAAGCCCGGCATCCGCATGACGCTTCAACGCCGCAGAAGTCTTTGCCATCTGCATCAATGAAATGATGCCCTCCTGCATCCTGGCGCCCCCGGAACAGCAAAATAAAATTACCGGAAGTTTTTGACTGGTAGCCCGTTCCACGGCGGAAGCAATTTTTTCCCCTACCGCATGCCCCATGCTGCCCATCAAAAAGCGGGAATCACATACACCCAGGCAGACCCTTTCACCAAAAATTTCTCCCTGGCCTACCGTCACGCCTTCCATAAGCCCTGTCTTTTCCTGTACGGTCTTAAGCTTTTCCTCATACTCCGGAAAATTAAGAGGATTTTCGGTCACCACGTCCTCAAACCATGGAATAAAACTGTTACTGTCGCACACCATACGGATCCTGTTTTTTGTCCTGACGCGGAAATAACTGCCGCATTCCGGGCAGACATAATAATTGGCAACTGCAGCCGCCCTGCTGATCCCCTTTTGACAGTCCGGACATACAATATATTTATCTTCTGTTTTTTCTGTATTCGCTTTCTGCTGGTCTGTTTCCTTTTTCTTATGTAAAAATTTTTCTTTATAAAACAGCCTTGCCATTTTCCGCCTCCATATCAAAAATCTTCTTCAACCATCCACGTACTGATACAACTTACAAACTGTTACTGGGAAATCGCAAACGTAAGCTCCGCCTGGACAGCAACTTCGCCGTCCACTGTTGCAACCGCCTTTCCAATTCCCATGACACCCTTTTGCTTCACAATCTCCGTTTCCAGCAGCAATACATCCCCCGGCGCCACTTTTCTCTTAAACCGTGCCGACTGGATCGCCGCAAAGTACGCTGTCTTACCTTTATTTTCTTCCAGACTTAAGATTGCCACCGCACCGGCCTGTGCCAGCGCTTCTATGATCAAGACCCCCGGCATCACCGGTTCTTGGGGAAAATGGCCCTGAAAAAAAGGTTCATTGTAAGTAACACACTTTTTTGCCAGTGCCCGGATTCCCGGAGTCAATTCCTCAACGGTATCCAACAGCATAAACGGCTGTCTGTGGGGAATGATTTCCATAATTTCCTTTGCAGTTAATAAAGACATCTGATCCTCCCTGCCAAAATCTGGCTTATTCTTTATATTGTCCTATCAAAATACTTGCATTGTGCCCGCCAAAACCAAGAGAATTACTAAGCGCATAAGGAATTTCTTCCTGATACGGTTCTTTACAATAATCAAGATCCATTTCCTCATCTGGCGTTTGATACCCTGCCGTTTTATGGATCACTCCCGCTTCCATCTGCTTGACGCAGGCGATCAGTTCCACAGCGCCGGCCGCACCCAAAAGATGACCGATCATAGACTTAGTGGAATTTACATGGATCCGGGCCGCATGCTCTCCAAATGCCTTTTTGATTGCCCTGGTCTCAAACAGATCGTTATGGTGGGTTCCTGTTCCATGCGCATTGATATATGTAATATCCAAGGGGTCGATCCCCCCGTCCTTAATGGCAAAAAGCATGGCATTGGCCGCACCCATCCCGTCTTCTGCCGGAGATGTAATGTGGTAAGCGTCGCTGGTACATCCGTATCCCAGGATTTCTCCATAGATGTGCGCCCCTCTTTTTTGGGCATGGCCCAGCTCCTCTAACGTCAGCACACCTGCGCCTTCTCCCATGACAAAACCACTGCGGTTTTTATCAAAAGGAAGGGAACACCGGTCCGGATCCTCCACGGAAGAAAGAGCCGTGAGTGCGCAAAATCCTCCAATCCCGATGGGCGTGACCGCACCTTCCGTTCCTCCCGCAATCATCACGTCCGCGTCTCCATATTGAATGCTCCGGAAAGCTTCTCCAATGGAATGAGTTCCCGTAGCGCAGGCAGTCACCACATTGATACTCTTTCCCTTTAATCCGTACTGGATGGAAACATTCCCTGCCGCCATATTGGAGATCATAAGTGGTACAAAAAGTGGGTTGATCCTTGCCGGACCCTTATTGGCCAGCTTATCGTACTCCCTCTCCATAGCCTGCAGACTCCCGATGCCGGAACCGATGGCACAGCCAATACGGTACGGGTCTTCCTTCTCCATCACGATCCCTGCGTCTTCCAGCGCTTCCTTAGAAGCTGCCACGGCATACTGGCTAAATGGCTCCATACGCCTGGCTGCCTTGGCGTCCATATAATCCCTGGCGTCAAACCCTTTTACTTCCGCCGCCATATGGCACTTATAATCCGTAGCGTCAAACCTGCTGATCCTCGCAAATCCATGCCTTCCTTCCACAAGCGCCCTGAAAAAATCCTTCACATTCAATCCTGTCGGGGTAATCGCCCCCATACCGGTTATCACCACACGTCTTTTCATCATTCATCCCATTCCTTCTTTAATCTTAATCTCCATATTAAAGCGCCATGCCGCCATCAACGGAAATCACCTGTCCGGTGATATAATCAGCCTCCGGTGAAGCTAAAAACGCAACTGCAGCCGCTACCTCTTTTGCCTGTCCCATCCGCTTTAACAATGTCTGTTCCTTCATCGTTTCTTTGATACTTTCAGGCAGACCTTCTGTCATCTCTGTCTCGATCAATCCCGGAGCCACGGCATTGACCGTGATGCCCCGGCTTCCCAATTCCCGTGCCACACTTTTGGTAAGGCCGATCATCCCTGCCTTGGATGCGCAGTAATTTGCCTGTCCCGGATTTCCCATCACGCCTGCCACGGAAGTAATGTTGATAATTTTTCCACACCTTTGCTTTAAAAACTGCCGCGAAAGGTGTTTCATGGTATTAAAACATCCTTTCAAATTTACATCCATCACACAGTCATAATCTTCTTCTGACATTTTCATTAAAAGGTTATCCCTGGTGATCCCTGCATTGTTTACCAGAATGTCAATATGTCCATATTCCTTGACCAGCGTTATGATCATCTCGCCGCAGGCCGTAAAATCAGCCACATTACAGCCATAGGTGATCCCTCTGCCGCCTGCCGCATAGATTTCTTCCAGTGTCTCCTTCGCCCTTTGTTCAGAACCATTATAATTGATAACTACAAAAGCTCCCTTTTTTGCAAGCTCCAGGGCAATTGCTTTTCCGATCCCCCTGCCTGCTCCGGTAACCAGTGCGATCTTCCCACTAAGCATTTTTCAGTACCTCCACCGCTTTTTCCAAATCTTCATATTTATCAATATTTACCACGCATACATCCCTGCTTAATTTCTTTACAAAACCGCTTAAAGTCTTTCCCGGTCCAATTTCAACAAAAGTATCCACACCGTCTGCCAGCATCCGCTCTACAGACTGCTGCCACTTGACGGAAGAAGAGATCTGCATTTTTAAAAGCTCTTTGACCGGCTCAATGCTTCTTACATAATCTGCTGTCAGATTTGCCACATACGGAATAGAAAAATCCATCAATTGTATCTTCTCAAGGTCCTTCGCCAAACGCTCCCCCGCATGGGCCAGCATAGGGGAGTGAAACGGACCGCTGACATTTAACGGGATCACCCGTTTGGCCCCTTTTTCTTTCAGCATTTCCCCTGCCCGCAAAACCGCATCCGCCTGGCCGGTGATCACGGTCTGCCCGGGGCAGTTATAATTGGCAACCGATACCATCCCTTCCACCGTTTCGCATACATCCTCTATCACTTTGCATTCCAGCCCAAGTACCGCAGACATTGCCCCGCCTTCCGGAACTGCTTCCTGCATATAATCACCTCTGCGCCTTACGATAGCAAAAGCATCTTCCGCCCTCATGGCGCCTGCGGCAACAATGGCACTGTATTCGCCAAGGCTCAGTCCTGCTGTCACATCCGGCTTAAACCCCCTTTCCTCTAACACTTTATAGATTGCCAGTTCCGCCGTCACCATGGCAATCTGTGTATATTCCGTAATATCCAGTTTATCTTTCTCTTCAAAGCAAAGCGTAGGGAGATCGATTCCTGTAATCTGGCCCGCCTTTTGAAAAATCTCTTCCGCTGCTGCTTCTTTTTCATAAAAATCCTTTGCCATACCTATGTACTGCGCTCCCTGGCCGGGAAACATAAATGCGATCTTATCCATATCTTAATTCCTTTCTCCGAGCAGCGCTTTTCCTTGCCGCATAATATCCTCAATAATCTCCTTGCATGACTGTTCCTTATTCACTAAACCGGCTATCTGTCCTGCCATCAGGGAACCGTGTACCGTGTCCCCGTCTACCACCGCTTTCCGCAGAGCCCCTAAGGTCATCTGCTCCAGCTGTTCAAATCCAGCGCCTTCTTTTTCCAGCTTTAAGTACTCTCTAGTCATTTGGTTCCTGATCTGACGGACCGGATGGCCGTGGCTTAAACCTGTCACCTCAGAGTCAATGTCCTTCGCCGCCAGGATTTTTTTCTTATAATTTTCATGGACCATGGATTCCGCCGCCACTACAAACCGGGTTCCTATCTGTACTGCCTCCGCACCCAGCATAAGCGAAGCCGCAAGCCCTCTCCCGTCCGCTATGCCACCAGCCGCAATTACCGGGATTTTCACTGCGTCCACTACCTGGGGAACCAATGCCATAGTGGTGGTAGAGCCGATATGGCCGCCGGATTCCATCCCTTCCGCTATGATAGCGTCTGCCCCTGCACGCTCCATCATTTTTGCCATAGCCACACTGGCTACCACCGGAACAACCCGGATCCCGGCTTCCTTCCACATTGCCGCATACTTAGCCGGATTTCCAGCGCCTGTCGTGACCACTTCCACGCCTTCCCTGGCTGCCACTTCCGCAATGCCATCCGCCTCCGGATTCATGAGCATAATGTTTACGCCTATGGGTTTATCTGTCATTTCTCGGGCTTTCCTGACCTGTTCCTGTACAAATTTCGCCGGGGCGCCGCCTGCTCCGATAATCCCCAGGCCTCCTGCCTCGGAAACCGCTACTGCCAGATGATAGTCCGCTACCCAGGCCATCCCTCCTTGTATGATGGGGTATTGAATCCCCAAAAGCTCTGTAATTCTTGTCTTCATCCCGCTACTCCTTTGCCTGTCAAATATTAAGATAATCAAACTTTTTGATTATCAAATATTTTGATTATCAAACTTTTTACCAGAAGAAGTATATAACGGCTTATGGCTGTTGTCAAGGGAAATATTTTTTTTACATTTCGGATTATTTTAATATTTTTTTCATTACACTTAAAAATCTTTTATTCCGCTCCAACCGCCTTATATGATTCATTTTCTTCCATAACTTATCATCGTATGATTTTCTCATTTGATATAAAATAATTTCCGTCAATTTCTTTATTAAATCTTCCGGTAATATATCTTGCTTAATAAGATTACAAACACCACAAGCAACTTGAAGATTATCCATTGCATTAGTTCCACCTCTAGCTAAGGGAATAATGTGATCAATGGTAAAACTATCACATGGAATAAATTTTCCGCATATAGCACACCTTCCCTTACTCTTATTATAAATTTTTGTTCTTTCCGTTGGTGTAAATTGCTTACGTTTGATTTTATGTACATCTCCCATTACAACCATAGTCTCCAAATCAACAATTTTATAATCTTTTAGTTTCTTTGATGCCTTATTTAACATGGCACGTGCATTACCCTGTGTAGTGAATCTTGTAGCCAAATTAATATTTTTTATTTTACAAACTGCGTGTTTTTCATTTAAATAGCAATAATAATCATCTTTTTGCAAAATATATGCCATAAAAATTCCCTCCAATTATGTATATAAGCCTATTAATAGGTTGCGATATTGAGAGTAGCTGCAACAGCCGCTGCGGCAGATCATTTGTATGTTTATATAAAAAAAAGTCCTTGAAATGCCGTTTTCACAACGATTTCAAGAACTTTTTTAATATCGGAGTGACAAGACTTGAACTTGCGGCCTCTACTTCCCTAAAGTAGCGCTCTACCACCTGAGCCACACCCCGAAATATTACATACTAAAATATATGTAATATTTTGCGGTTTCTATATGAAACCCACGAACTATAATTTACTATATATATATTGATTTGTCAATATCATTTTAAAATTATTTTTACTCAACTTTTTCTGCCGGCAGCGGTTCCTTCGGCAAGACATCCCCGTTCCTTTTATTCACATCCTCTTTCAGGAGCACATAAACGGTTGATAAAAGAGGAATAAACACCAACATACCAAACACGCCCATAAGGCTGCCGCCTATAGTCACCGCGGCAAGCACCCAGATGGAAGGAAGCCCCACGGAATTGCCCACCACATGGGGATAGATCAAATTCCCTTCTATCTGCTGGAGTACAATGAAAAGAACCACGAACCAAAAGGCTTTCACCGGGTCATCCACAAGCATCAAAAAAGCCCCCACGAAGCAGCCGATAAACGCCCCAACGATCGGAATCAACGCCGTAAACGCAATCAGCACGCCGATCATAACGGCATAATCAAACCGGAAGATCGTCATGCACACCACAAACATAAGCCCAAGGATGATTGCTTCCGTGCACTGTCCGGTTATAAAATTACTGAAATTCCGGTTCAACAGATCCACAACTTTAAGGACGCTTTTATATATTTTCGGCTTCGTATACGCCCTTAGCAGCCGCTTAAACTGATCCTGAAGTTTTTCTTTTTGGGTCAGAAGGTAAACGGAAAAGATAAGTGCAATAAAGAAATTCACGGTACTGCTGATAATGCCGCTGGCCACATTTACCGTGGATGTAATCATATTCCCCAGCCCGTTTCTTAAAAAGTCCATCACCATATTGACAACCTCCTCCCAGTTTATGGACGGCATTTCCATGCTTTCCAACCTGGCGATTGCCTGCGGGTTTTCTTCCAAGATCACTTCCAGCCAATTGATCACATTATTATAAAACACGGAAAACTGGTTCGGCAAAATCTTAAGCGTGGCAGCCAGCTGTGGGATTACCGTAACGATCACTAACGTGACCACCAGAACAACGGACAGATAAGCAAGCACAAGGCTTATGCCCCGTTTACACTTCTCCAGATATTTTCCGGGTGCTTTTCCTTTACGGGCACGGAACAGCTTTTCTTCATAAAACCGCATCGGAAGATTGATCACAAAGGCAATCATTCCCCCTACAAGGAATGGCCTTATGATCCTTACCACAAACACTACCGCCGTAAATAAAAGGTCAAATTTCATCAAAGCCAGAACCACTACTCCCGCAAACAGAATCAACCCTCTGATCTTCTTTATGTTTTTTCCACTTAAATTCATTGTTATCCCATGCCTTTCCCACATGAGCCTCGCCCATACGGGAAAGGCCCAAATACATTGATTGAAACTTTCGGCTTTCAATCTTTTCTCCTTAAACGTATCACATATTCTCCAGCAGCCTTAAAAGATACTCCCAAACCCTGCCTGTCGAAGAAATACTTAACCTTTCTTCAAACGTATGGATGTCCTTCATGTCTGGCCCGATCGACACACAGTCAAGTCCGGGGATCTTTGAAATCAACAGGCCGCATTCTACACCTGCATGGATTGCCCTGACCTTCGGCTCCCGCTGATATATTTTCCGGTATATCTCCACCATCTTTTCCCGAAGGGGTGATTCCTTCTGGTAATTCCATCCGGGATATTCCCCTGTCACTTCCACGTCCACACTGGACAGACGGGCGATGCTCTTTAACCTGTCGATCAGGGCTTCCTTAGCGCTTTCTATGGAGCTTCGAACGGAAATCCCGATATGGATTCTGCCTTCCGCCAAAGATAAAAGCCCTGGGTTTAAAGAAGTTTCCACAAGCCCTTTCATGGCACTGCTCATAGCCTGCACACCCCAGGGAAGCGCATTTAAAAGAGAGATCACCTCAAGACTCTTTTCGCCGGAAAGCACATGCAGTTCCCCCGCTTTTCCGTAAACAGTATCTATCCTGATATTTTCATCCTTTTCCGCCAATTCCACGGAAAGCTCCCGCTCCATCTTATCACAGGTAAATTTAAGGAGCGCCAGACATTCCTGATCCGCAAAGCCGTCTCTCATCACTTTCTGGTACCCGTTCCGGTTTCCATACCCGGTGATCAGAATCCGCGCCTCTGCACCGGTTGGGATTGCATTATCCGCAACACCACCCGTAAGGCTTTCAATGGCAAAATCCATTTTTCCGGAAAGCTTTACCAGCACCCTTCCCAAAATGCAGATGGCGTTTCCCCTCTCCTTTTGTATCTCTTCTCCGGAGTGGCCGCCTTTAAGCCCGCTTACCCGGACTACGCAGGGAATCCCTTTTTTATTTTCCATCTCATAATCACAGAAAAGGTTTACCCTTGCACCGCCTGCACAGCCAGCCAAAAAGATTCCTTCCTCCTCAGAATCCAGATTGACCAGTCTTTTTGCTTTAAGGGATGTCACATCCAGTACTCTTGCACCGTCCATCCCCACTTCCTCATCCACCGTGACCACAAACTCGATCCGTGGATGTTTATAATCTTTTCCATCCAAAAGGGCCAGCCCGTAAGCCACCGCTATCCCGTCATCACCGCCTAAACTGGTACCTTCCGCCATCAGGTCATCGCCTTCCACCGAAAGCACCAGTCCATCCTTTTCCATATCCAAAGGACAGCCCGGCTTCTTCACGGCCACCATATCCATATGCCCCTGCAGCATCACCGGCTCATGATTCTCATATCCCTCGGACGCTTCTTTTATTATGATCACATTACCAAGTTCATCCTGATAATGCTCCAGGTTCCTTTGCACGGCAAACTCCACCAGATAATTGCTGATCTGCCGGGTATTTCCCGAACCATGGGGTATCTTACTTATTTCCTCAAAAAAGAAAAAAACATCCTTTGGCTCTAAATGCATCAGTGTCCTCATAATTATACCTTTCTATTGAAAAAAAGACCTTATTCTATGAACTGCTCATCCTTTCAAGGCATGTCCACTTATAAGGTCTTTGGTCTCTCGTTATTTTCGCTTATGCAAGTTTGCTTTTTGCAAGATCTGCCAGCGTCTTAAAGCCATCCGCATCGTTCACTGCCATTTCAGCAAGCATTTTTCTGTTGATATCCACCTCAGCCAGCTTAAGCCCATGCATAAACTTGCTGTAAGAAAGTCCATTTAACCTTGCTGCCGCATTGATACGCGCAATCCAAAGCTGTCTGAACTGACGCTTTCTCTCTTTACGTCCTGCATAGGAAGATGCAAGCGCCCTCATTACGGACTGCTTTGCGATCCTGTACTGTTTGCTCCTGGCTCCTCTGTAGCCTTTTGCAAGTCTTAATACTCTATTATGTTTTCTTCTGGCATTCATGCCACCTTTAATTCTTGCCATCTCTTATATCCTCCTTACGATTTCTTATAAATACGGTAAAATCTTCTTCATATTCTTAACATTTGTCTTATCAGTCATCGCAGGCTTTCTAAGATTTCTTTTTCTCTTGGTAGACTTCTTAGTTAAGATATGGCTCTTGTAAGCTTTACTTCTTTTTAATTTACCTGTTCCGGTAGCTTTGAAACGCTTTGCAGCAGATCTACTTGTTTTCATTTTAGGCATAACTGTTTCCTCCTGTATCTTTGATCATATTTTCTGCCGACAAGTACCCTTGTCCTTTATTTTAACTGGCAGGCTAACGCTTTTCAGTTAAAAACATTGTCATACTTCTACCTTCCACCTTAGGCGCTTTCTCCACAACACACACATCGGAAAGAGCCTGTGCAAAGTCATCCAGAATGTGCTTGCTGTTAGCCATGTGGGCCATCTCACGTCCACGGAAACGAAGAGTGATCTTAACCCTGTCTCCCTTACTTAAAAACTTCCTTGCAGCATTCACCTTGGTGTTTAGATCATTGGTGTCAATATTAGGCGATAAGCGGATCTCCTTGATTTCAATGACTCTTTGCTTCTTCCTGGCCTCTTTCTCCTTACGGGTAAGCTCATATTTATACTTCCCATAATCTACCAGCTTGCAGACCGGAGGTTTCGCCGTAGGCGCTATCTTAACAAGATCCACCCCTGCTTCCTCTGCCATCTGTAATGCCTCCCTTGAAGACATAATGCCAAGCTGTTCGCCTGCTTCCCCAATCACACGTACTTCTTTGTCTCTGATCTGTTCGTTAATGAATAATTCGCTAATGGTTATATCCCTCCCGCATAAAAAAGTGGACAGCATAGCTATCCACTAACATACACCCAATTTCCCTGTACAGGTTTATAATCCGCACAGAAATAACTGATACCATGTAAACGCCTGCCAGCCCGCCTGCCGCAGGGTGAGAGTGGATACTCTGCTTGATTGTTCATACGTCAACCGCATGTTTGTTTAGTTTAGCACATACCTGATCATAAGTCAATATTAGAAAACATTTTTCCAAAAAAAATTATAGTTCAGTCCTCGCCATTTGCGACGGCAAGATCTACCTCCCCATCTCTGACCAGACGGATCTGCCCATCCGTCACTTCAAAATCCACCATCAGCTCATCATCCGACAACTGGCTGTATGTAATCGTATACGTATCTTCCGCTATGATCAAGTAAGTAAGCTGTTCGACCCGGTTATCTTCCAGCTCATAAGAGCTTTTGATCTTGTACCCCGGAACCCCTTCCATGTCAATTTCCTCGAAATCCTCCACTTCAAGATCCACATCCATGCCTTCCTGCCGGTAAGTTGCCTCCACCAGTTCCTCATAGGACTTTTCCGTCAGTCTCTCGGAAACCTTCCCGTCGCCCTCACCCTCGGAAACCGAATAATAAATATTGGAAGAATCCAAGGGACTTCTTTCATGGACATACATCCCTTCTATTTCTTCGGATCTTTGATAACCTACCGGGATCAGCACGGTACATAAGCGCACCTCTTCCCTGCCGCTGTCTGTCTCTTTTTCCTTTAATTCAAACTCCTGCATCTGTATGTATCCGGTTTCCGGCCCGTCCTCATTTTGGATGTCCGCCACCGTGACCACTTTCTGCCCGCATCCCATGAGCAAAAGCCCGGCCATCGCTAATAATACTGCCTTTTTCTTCATTTCTTTCATTTCCTTTTCCATAGCATTTCCGCTATCCACTATTTAAGCACAAACGAAAGGAATAATCAAGCAGGGATAAATGAAAAACTTCATCTACCCCCGCCAAAGCACTACTTTTCCTTGAATGTGGAACATGCGGTCTCGCCACAGTCACAGGCGCCGCAGCCCTTGATATCCACATGGGCTGCCGTACACTTGTAATTACTGTTGTAAACACATTTTACCGCTTCGCAGTCGATGCTGATCACCGTGCTGGGATGATTGTTCAGGGCGTTAGTAAAACGGTCGCCCTTACTTTCAGCAAAGCTCTCACAACAGGTATCATCATCACAGCAAGCATGTTTCCCGCCCACAAGGATATCACCCTTGCAGCAGCATTCGCTTTTGTTGTATGCGCAGTTATCCACGGAACACTTTAATTCAGCCATTCTTTTACCTCCTTTACCAGTCGCATAAAGTAAAGTAAACGGCAATTATTTCTGTCGTTTACCTTAGTATCAGTATGGTCGTTTTCCGCCTTGTCTATTCACATTTTCAATTTATAAATATTAAACCAATACCGCTCCAACATAGCCTCCCACACCTTTTCGGCACTGATTCCTTCCGCCTGCCACTTCTCCAAAATCTCTTCCCTTGCCTGACCGCTGCCCAAAAACCACACCTGCCTGTTTTCCCCAAGCAGTTCCTTAAGCCGCCTGATCCCTTCCCCGTCGTCAAATTCCCCTTCCACCAAGCTTTTGTTTTGGGGATACATCTGGCAGATCAGCTCTTCCGGATTCCCGTACCACAGGTAGGAATCATTAGCAAGATAGTAAGAAACTATCCCCTGTGTCTGGTCAAAGTTAAAGACCAAACTATCTTCCGGATCAATCTGTAAAAGCGCTTCTTTTGTCTGCTCCATTTGGACCCGCTTCCACATTTCTTCCCCGTAAAAGGAACGGTAGTTCCTGATTCCAATTACAGATAGCAACACCAGTATAGGAACAACGATCCTTTTTCCGGATTTACTCTTGGAAATCGCAATGGCAAATGCCAGCCACATACACCCCATCGCAGGCAGCATGTACCGATACACAAAGATTGGGCGGATCAGCAGGGAAGCCGCAAAACCAAACAAAACGATCCCCAAAAGAACTCCTATGCACCCTGCGTCGAAAACCGCCTGCTGCCTGTCTGTTCCCACTCCCTTTTTTATGCCACGGAACATAAATACCAAAAAGGCCACGGCAAACAGGAAAAATACCCCCGCTGCCGCCAGCACATTCAGTACCTCATGCCCCAGCGATGGAAGAAACAAGAATTTTACGCACCCACCAAGAGTCCTTACCGTAAGAGGCATGATCCAGTAACTCCCCTTCACCGTCTCCACCTGGGAAACCACGGCGGTAAAAAGCCAGGGCAGATACCCTGCCCCACAGATACAGCCGCTTAACAAAAAAGGTTTGATCCGCTGCTTTAACCTGCGGCCTGCCCATGCTTCCACAAACAGATACACATAAACCATTAAGGCCGCCACACAGGCAAAATAATGAGTGTAGCAGGCTGCTGCCGCATAAAAAGTGAGGGCTGCCCAGTGCAGTTTCCGGATCTTCTTTCCCGGACGATCCCCGGTCAGGAAATAAGCGTGGAGCATCCCCGCCGTGACAAAAAACAGTGCATAACCGTACATGCGCATTTCCACTGTATAACCTGCAAGCTGAGGCATGGATAACAGCAAAAAGAAAAAAAGGCCTGCGCATAACATGCCAAATTCTTTTCTTATTATAGTTACCGCATACAAAAAACACAGGAAAAAGGGAAGCACGGACACCAGTTTCACGACAATGACCGGGTCCACATTTCCGTTTATTGCCTTTCCTAAAAGCAAAAAACATCTGGCTATGATGTAATAAAGCGGCGGATGTACATCCTTTGCCGTGATCGCCACCAAATCACCAAGGGGCCGGCCAGCCAGCCCCATCGTGAAAAGTTCATCATACCAGATATCATTGCTAAAGCATAAAAACACGGACACACCCAGCATCGCCATCCCGGCCGTCAATAAAAGTATCCCGGCGATATCGCCCCATGCCACCTTTGCTTTCATTTGTTCCATATCTGACCCTTTTACCTTATTTCTGCTTTGGTTCGTCTTTTATTTCTTCCCTGCGTATCTCTTTCGTCCTGATTTCTTTACAGATCTGATCAATAAACCCATCAAGGGGTTTTACACCCTCATCCCCTGCAAAACGGCTTCTTACGGACACGGTTCCATCCGCTTCCTCCTGCTGCCCTACTACCAGCATATAAGGAAGCTTTGCAAGCCTTGCTTCCCGGATCTTAAACCCGATCTTCTCAGATCGGCTGTCAACCTCCGCCAGAATACCGTTGCTCTTAAGCTTTGCCAAAACCTTCTGGGCATAATCCTCATATTTATCGGAAATAGGCAAAACCCTTACCTGCACCGGGCAAAGCCATGTGGGGAACTTGCCCTCATACTTTTCGATCAGCCATGCCAGCGTCCTCTCATAACAGCCCATGGAAGTCCTGTGGATAATATATGGGCGGACCTTGTCACCGTTCTGGTCAATATAATACATGTCAAACTGTGCCGCCAAAAGCGCATCCCACTGGATTGTGATCATGGTGTCTTCTTTTCCGTACACATTCTTGGTATTGATATCGATCTTAGGGCCATAGAATGCCGCTTCCCCCACATCCTCCACAAAAGGAATCTGCAGTTCGTTCATGATATTGCGCATATGCTCCTGGGTCTCTTCCCACACCTCGGGTTCCCCGATATATTTTTGCGTATCTTCAGGATCCCATTTGGAAAGATGATACGTCACATCTTCCTCAACACCCAGTGTTTTCAGACAGTGTTGTGCAAGGGCAATACACTTTTTAAACTCCTCCACCATCTGATCAGGCCTTACGATCAAATGCCCCTCCGAAATCGTAAACTGGCGCACCCGGGTAAGCCCGTGCATCTCTCCGGAATCCTCATTCCTAAAAAGGGTAGAGGTCTCGCCGTAACGAAGCGGCAGATCCCGGTAAGAATGCTGCGTTGCCTTATATACAAAATACTGGAACGGGCAGGTCATGGGCCTAAGGGCAAACACTTCCTTATCCTTTTCCTCATCCCCCAGCACAAACATTCCTTCTTTATAATGATCCCAGTGTCCGGAAAGCCTGTAAAGGTCGCTCTTTGCCATAAGAGGCGTCTTAGTCCTTATATACCCCCATTCGTTATCCTCAAGGTCCTCGATCCAACGCTGCATGGTCTGGATCATCTTTGCACCCTTAGGCATAAGGAGCGGAAGCCCCTGTCCAATCACATCCACGGTAGTAAACAGCTCCATCTCGCGCCCCAGCTTATTGTGGTCGCGAAGCTTGATGTTCTCTAAATACTCCAGATACTCCGCAAGCTCTTCCTTTTTGTTGAAAGCAGTGCCATAAATCCTCTGGAGCATAGCCCTGTTGGAATCTCCCCGCCAATAAGCGCCTGAGGAGGACGTAAGCTTAAAGGCTTTAATCCCCTTGGTATTCATCAGGTGCGGCCCGGCACACAGATCCACAAACCCGCCCTGGTCATAAAAAGAAATTTCCGCATCCTCCGGCAGATCCTGGATCAATTCTACCTTATAAGGCTCATTTCTCTCTTCCATAAATTTAACTGCCTCTGCCCGAGAAAGGGTGAAGCGTTTCAGCTCATGACCTTCCTTAATGATCTTTTTCATCTCTGCCTCTATCTGATCCAGATCCTCCCTGGAAAAAGGCGTATGCTCAAAATCATAATAATAACCTGTGTCAATGGAAGGCCCAATGGCAAGCTTGGCCTCCGGGAAAAGGCGTTTTACCGCCTCCGCCATCACATGGGAGCAGGTATGGCGTACCACCCTTAATCCTTCCGCATCATTTGCCGTCAAAATATTCAGTGTGCAATCCTGATCCAACACCGTACGAAGATCCGCCACCTCGCCATCCACTTCCCCGGCGCATGCCACTCTGGCAAGTCCTTCACTAATATCTTTAGCAATCTCATAAATACTCATGGCGCTGCCATACTCTTTCACAGAACCATCTTTTAATGTAATCTTCATTTCTGCCCTTCCTTTCTAAACCATTTTCTGAGTCAATCAATCCTGCTCTTCCTCATCCCAATCTAAAAACTCATCTTCTTCCCCTTTGCTATAATTTCCGTTGTTGCATCCGATCACAGTATTTTTCCTGGGGGAAAACAATAGGCCAAATACAATCCCACCAAGAACACAGACTGCCATGGTAAGGAAAAATTCCTTCTTGCTCATTGAAGTTGTTTCTGTCAACGTTTCCTTAAATAATTCCCATTTTTCTTTCATGATCATTCCTTCCTTTCATCTTGTTATATCTTGTTCCGAAAGCCAATTGCTTTGTGCCGCAGTGTGGTATAGAAAATTTGCACGGCCTTCCTATATGACAAAAATCCCATGCACTACGACATGTAATGCATGGGACGTATCATACGCGGTTCCACCCTGCTTGCCCTGCCGCAGCCGTCTGGCCCGCAAAGCCACTCATCACCTTTAACGCAGGTCATACGGGCCGGATTGGGGCCACTTAGAGTTAGTCTTCGTCTGCTTCCCACAAGGACATTTTCAGCACAGTGCCAACCATTCCTGAACGTCAGCACCGACATCCCTCTCTGCTGCTTTCCACAAATTACTCGTCTCGTCAACGTTTTGCTTATTCATCTCTGTTTTCTATCATATGATAATTTTGCCTATCTGTAAAGAGGAAATTCACATTCTCAGTAACAAATCAGGCAACACCTACTATCCGTCATACTCACAAATGTATCCGATTTTCCCGGAAAAAGATGGCCTGGCAGCCAATATATCGTCCGGCATATCCCAGTAATAATACCTGCCGTCATCATTGCTGTAACACATCATCACAAAACCTTCCGCTACCTCCTCGCCGGCTTCCGTAAACCCTTTGTAGCTTGGCTCGTCATCCGGTCGTTTCTCCCACCAAAACCCACGCCACAAAGCATTGTAAAACGAGAGCATATCATATTCCATTTCCGGCTCAAGGCAGCGGAACCCATAGCTTCCCCGCTCCCGGCCGCACATAGCGCCAATCCAAAAGGAAGTATCCGTTTTCTTCTCTTGGATAATCTGTTCCTGTATCCGCTCAAGTTCCTCCCAGGACGTGATGGACGCCAAATATCCCCCTTTTTCTCTGCAGGCAGCTTCCGCCTCAGACCATGCCATATCTGCTTCTATGATTTCGTAGTGGTGGCCGGCAGAAGCAACCGCCCCGGTCTTTAACAAGGAAAAAACATCATTAAAAATGTAATACCGCTCCGGTATCCTGGATTTTTCTTCCGGATAGATATCCTGAAGCCTTTGCCTATACTCTTTCTCATCCACTGACTCGCCATCCCATCCATAGACGTAATTCACGTGATCTTCCGTGCGGTTTTCATAGTCCTCTCTATATTCACCACAACCAATCTGTTTCCACCGCCCGTCCTGAATCGTATAGACATAATCAAAATAAGAACCCATATTTCCTGACCCATTACATATCAGATTCCCTTTTTCAACGTAATATAATCCGGAACGGTAAATATCCACCTCATCCAATATTCCGTCATGATATGTCAAAAGCAAAGACCCGCCAGCAGCATACCCTGTATTTATCTCCAATTCCGGAATAGCATCATCATCCACATAAATGAAACTATAAGTACATCCGTTCCTGTATTCAAATGATTCCAGATACTCCAAATATGCCTCTTCCCAGCTTTCGCCAGATATCCTTGTGTTTAACAAAACCAGACCTGCCAGCAGGCAGGTCTGAATAATTATCTTATGGAGCATGTGCCTTTTTAACCTTTCTTACCGCAGCACTTCTTATATTTCTTGCCGCTCCCGCAAGGACAAGGGTCATTAGGGTATACCTTATCCGGCTTTACAACCGTCATAGACAGCTTCTGTTCCCTGTAAAGTTCCTTACGCTTGTCCTCGTCGAAGATCTCTTCCCATTCAGGAAGTTCATAAAGCCAGTCAGCCCCGGCTGCCACCATATTTTTATACAAAAGCTCCTTGTCAAATGCAAGGCTGACCTTCGTGTCTTCTTCCATCTCTTCAATGGGGTTCGCTTCCTTTAAACTATCATTGATCCCGTCAAGAAAACCTGTCATGGTCATCATATCAATCCCATATTTTTCAGCCAGCTCCTTAACGGTACCCTTAACCTCTTCATCCGGTTTTTTTAAAAGCTCTGCGTATATATCCTTTTCCTTCTGGAAATAATCTGTCCAGAGCCTTTGCAGATCCCCTTTATTTGCTGTTTCTGAATACGCCATATCGCGCCATGTTTTAAGCAATGCCATAAAACGATTCCTCCTCACCTGCTCTAAGCAGATATAATGTAATTCTGCCATACGATTATCAGCATCTCCAGACATTATATATTACTTTCCCGAAAAAGTAAAATTTTTTTAAATAATTTGTATAAATCCGATAGACCAGTCAATAATACTAATAGTCAATGGATCCCCCTCCTTTGACAAACAACTACTTTCAGATAAATGAATACTTATCCTCCCCTAAGGAAGCCTCTGGGAGTGCGGAAGCCGCATTTTCAGGGGTTTCCGCTATGTTTGAAGGGCTATTTTTAGGGATTTTGGGGTGTTGCCAAGTGTTGCCACACCCCTGCTTCGCAAAGGGCGCGCAAAACGTCAGTGTTTATCAGGGGTTCAGAGTTTTCCTTTACTCCGTATGATACTTGCTTCATTGCTATAAACACTGATAGTTACTATGTTTTTTACGCATAATGTAAATGAAACGCTTTATGCGAACGCAAGTTCTTTTTGCACACCGCCAAAGTCGAAATCATATATCTTAAAGATTTCATTCTGGATTGCCAGATTGTCTTCGTAATCGTTTTTGCACTTATAGTAGGTGTTTAAGGTTGTACTTTTATTCTTATGCCCTACGTTTCTTGAAACCAGCGCCAGCTTCATGCCTTTATCCAGACAGTTAGTCACATAGCTTCTTCTACAGGTATGGGATGGCTTATATTCTACTCCAACATTATTGCAAAAAGCTTTGAAAGTACTGGTAATATTGCTTTCCTTTACCATCCTTCCACTGTTTGCCGGAATGACATATTCGCTTTCAATCCCTGCCTGCTTAGTCCTGCGTTTCTGTTCCATCAGCCATTTATATGTAAAGTCGTTGATCACTATGGTTCTGCGGGAAGTTTTGTTCTTCGGAGTACTTTCCTCATAGATTTTGGAATTGGTATCGTAGTCCGTATACTCTGTCTGCGTTCTCTCTATCCTGATGGTTCTGCGTTCAAAATCGACCTTGCTCCATTTTAAAGCTAACAGCTCGCCAAGCCTTAAGCCAGTGCCACAAAGAATAAAAAGAGCCGGAGAATTGCGGTATTTCCTGCATTTGTTCCAGCAATTCATGGAACCGGACTGCAAAGTATTAATCTCATCATCTTCCCATACGCCAAGTTCCTTATCTTCATGCTCTTTACATCTGTCCTCGTTGATTTTTACCTTCCGCATAAAGTTCCAACTCATAATTTCCCTGTCACAGGCATAATCAAATGCCTGACTGACAATGCATTTTATCTGACATACATAAGAATAAACGATTGTTCCATTTGTCAAGGTACGGATAAAATCATCACAGTGATACTTCTTAATCTTCCGGGCAGGGATTTTTCCAAAGCTGCTATCTTTCACATAATTTACATATGCCCTGTAATATCTGCTATGTGTCTGCTTCTTGAGATCCCCTTTGGCAAATTCCAGAAACATTTCTACCACCTGTGCCACCGTATCGTTTTTATGCTTCTCCAAATCCACCTGACCTGTTATTGTCCTTCTTGCTTCCTTACGAAATTTCTTCTTTACTTCGTCCTCTGAAACTCCTGTGATCTGGTGGCGTTTTCCGGTCTCTGAATACTTAGTAGGAATCGTGGTATAAAATTGTATCTGTAGTCCCTTCTGCCGGGAATTGATTTTCGGAATTGTAATCTCGCTCATGGTAATCTCCTCTTGCGTCTTGCACAAAAGGACATCTGCCACGTCCTCTAAATCTATATTTATTATACCACATTTTATCAGATTCAGCAATTCTCTGTTTGATATTTCGATTTTTAACTAACCTCCAAAGCGTCTCCTTTCTCGAATTTTCTTCTTAGGTACATTTACCTGCTATCACAAGAAACCTCCCGTCCTTCCCATACACCCTCCTGTCACAGGTAGCAAGGGTAATGATGCTTGTGGGCGCATGGTCAGGCTCCTCATAATACAATGCCCTTCCCTGCAACTGCTCCATCCATACATTGTAGCTTTCCATATCTTCATGGTTTCTGGTACGGAAATCCCATTCTGCAAGATCATCTATGTTATATTTAACTACCGCCATCACTTGATAGGCGGCGGCACTTCCGTAAGCATCCGTAAAATAGATGGTCTGGTGCTCCTTAAAATACTCTTCCTGCTCATACTTAAGCAGAGTGGAGAACATAGCTTGCGAACCTGCGCCCATGTTGTGACCGTAAATGACACGGTTGAAATCCCACACCTGCGTGTCCTTATCCATGAAAGGGCATCCGGCACTGCTCTTATCCCCCGTGAAATCATGGGAGAGGTAAAAAGCGTTGTCCTCCGTTCCCACCACAGGAAAATTAATCAGGGTGTCAGGGATACAGAGCCAGCCTCTGGTGTCCTCGTTGGCGCTGCATAAGGCATCCCAATCATAAGCTTCCAATCCCTTCTCCCTCATTTCTGATTCATATTCCTGACGGTAACGTTCTGCGTCTGCTTCCATTTCTGAGAATATTTCTTCCAGTTCCGCCGCCGCTTCTTTCTGTGATTTTTTCCTTCCTTCTTTCAGAACCGTATCAGGCTGTGCATAAGCGTCCGCTATCGCCTGATATTTTTCAAGCTGCTTCACTGCCCTGTAGCGGAAAAATCCCATGCCCGCAATAGCAGCAAAAGCAAGAAAAATACCAGCTATCATCTGCACAGTGAGCCGCACCCTTTTCTTTTCCGGCAGGTCAGAAAAAAGCCTCTCCCCAAGCCTGCCTGCCAAATCTTTTATTTTTTCCATGCGCTTCCTTTCTTCCATAGTTAATGACATGAAACAGCGGCAGATACCAGCACTTTTTACGGACCGGATATCTGCCGCCATGATTTCAGATGGCAGGAGCAAAAGCCCCTGCTGCATTTCACTGTGACCGCCACAGCGTCATTTGAACCCTGCCTGTTCCTGAGTTATAAAGAATATCCTTACAGCACACATCCGCTACAGGCTGCTTTTCTCCATCTGTCCTTCAAGGACAGATTTTCTTCCCTTCAAGCACAGATGCAGCAGCAAGCACAACGCCGCACAGCCCAAGGGCAGCAAGAAGAATAAAGGGTGACGCATGACCAGTCTGGATGACCGGCTCTGTTCCTTTCCCTGCATTTCCATTCCCTCCTTCCGTTTTTGTCTCTGTATTTTTATCTGAAGGGCTGCCTGCCGAATTGCCGGAGACAGTTCCGCCTGTATTCCCATTTTTATCCGAATTGTTCTTATTGTCCTTATCGTTGGTATTTCCTGTGCTGCTGTCCTGATGGTCTGCTTTCTCCCATTTTGCATAGAGGCTGATGCTCCTGCCGGGTTTATAGGTCTCCCCCTCTGTTCCGATAAATACCTGCCTGTCCGTATACCAGCCCTTAAAAATATAGCCCTCACGCTCTGCACCGGGGAGCTTCACACTGCCGCCCTTTACCACTTTGACGGATGCATTTCCAGTCTTTCCCCCGTTGGCGTCATATTTGATGGTGTAGGTGTTTAATGTTTCATCAGAACTATCCCCATCCTGCGTGTTGTCTCCTTTGTTGCTGCTGTCTCCTTTTATTTTCTCCCACTTTGCATAAAATGAAGTATCTTTTGTAATGCGGTAAGCATCATGGTATGCCCCTCCAAACTGCGTCAAGGCATCATCCAGATACCAGCCTGTAAAGTCATAGCCCTCACATTCCGGCATGGGAAGGTAGAGGCTCCCGCCCTTAATGATGGTAAGCTCTTTTGTCTTGACCGTTCCCTTTCCGGCGTGGAAGGTTACTTTGCAGGTTTCGGGATCAGCGCCATTATCAGAATCTTCCACTGCTTCCTTTTCCCAGAGTGCATAAGCTGTCATATCCTTAACCGCTTTCATCTCACTGCCGGGGATTCCAA
>OFGG01000689.1_pt1 | contig 26726 bp, 29 predicted proteins | sample 1521701 | NCBI WGS metagenome assembly OFGG01 (sample SAMEA3504081, study PRJEB24116) | mouse gut metagenome | biome: mouse gut; feature: mouse-associated habitat; material: faeces | place: Denmark | collected 2011
TGGTGGATTTTGGGGTTTTGGGCCTGCGCCAGATACTTCCGAATGGCCCATTTCAACAGGCCGGCGGTCAGCCTGCCGCCTGCTTTGCCGACCTTGATGGTGAGAGCCACAGATTTTTCGCGTACTTCATCCTGCATGATGCGTTACCTCCTTTCCTGCAAGCGGCAGGCTGTTTCATCGGGCCTCGCCGCCTTTCGCCCGTTCTTCCGGGGCGGGATGCTGGCGGGCTTCTTTCATGGCGGCGCGGAGCTGCTCCCGCACGGACAGTTTTGCCGGCGGTTCCGGCTTTGCCAGTTCAAAGATTTCCCGCGCCCTGGTTTCCCGCAGCAGGTCGCAGATCGGGAAACTGTATTTATGTTCATTCATTTCCCAGCAGTAGCGGGCTGCTTCCAGCGGGTCGGCAAATTGCAGCAGGGCATCCACTTCTGCAGGGTCAAACTGGTGGGCTGTTTTCAGGTAACAGTGAACCTCTGCCAGCCCTTGCAGTTGGTACACATCCACAATCTGCGGGCCGTTCCCGTCTGCCAGTTTCGCGGCATGATCCAGCAGGTTCTTGTCCAGCTTTTCCATAAGCTGTTGTTTCGCTTCAACTTCGATTGTTCTCACCTCTTTTCGTTTGGGATTTTTCTTCAAAAGCTGCTGAAAACGCTAAGGCGGAACCAGCAGGCGGTGAAGCAGGTATTTCATGCGCCGTCCTCCATTTCCTCACGGGCAAACCGGGCGTCTAACTGTTCGATGCTCCAACGCTCCTTAAACTGTCCAAGGGGGCCTGCGCCAAACTGTTCCCGCGCCCGGTTGTCCATATCCCACAGCCGCGCCCACAGTTCCGGGTGGTGCTGGCGCAGCTTGCGGAGTTCACCAATCCGCTGTAAGGGACAGCACCAGCAGGAAGCGCGGTGATAGATTTTGTAAAGCCCGCCAAAATCAAAGCCCCGGTCATAACAGATTTGTAAAGCCTGCGCTTCGGTGATGCCCCATTCCACCAGCGGATAGCGGTGGTTCGGGTCGTCCTTGCAGCGCTGGGATTCATCGGCGGCGATGCCGATGTAGTGCAGGGCGTTCTTTTCTTTTTTCAGCCGGTTGACCTCTTTGGCGATCAGGTGGGTTTTAAGCTGGCCCGTACACCAGCGAACCTTAATCCCCGGCCAGCCGTTCCCATATGGCGGTACGCCTAACCGGGCGCGGCGTTCCAGACAACTCGGCTTCTGTTTCGGTTCATCAAACATTAGCCACTCAAAACCGTGCGGGTGTCGTAGCGTGGTAATGTGGATGCCCCGTTCACGGTACAGAAGCGCGTCCAGCTTTGCGATATGCGCCGCCATTTCAGGGAAGTCCATGCCGGTATCCGCAAAGAAATTGTTGTGATAATTCTGTGACAAATTCGAGAAGAAAGACGGAAAAAGATAGACCATGATAAAAGTACCCTATCAGGAAACAGTATTGATTTAAACAAGGATAACACAAGATGAAATAACACAAACGTCAGTTTGTAAAGAAAAAACACTTGACACACCTCCTGTGCTGTGTTATCCTACCCAAGGTGGTAAACATGGAAACAAAGTTAAAGCAGGCATATCTCTACGACTTTTACGGAGAATTGTTAAACGCGCATCAGCGGAGCATATACGAAGCATTCTTCTTCCAGGATCTCTCCTTAAGCGAAATTGCCGAAGAAGAAGGCATCAGCCGCCAGGGCGTGCACGATTCGGTCAGGCGTTCTAAAAAAGCGCTGGAAGAATACGAAAACAAACTCCATCTGGTAGAGAAGTTTTTATCCGTCCGCGAGCGGATTGGCGAAATACGCCGTCTGGCGCATTCGTTTGATGCGGGCGCTCAGGAATCGAAGCAGGAGTATGCGCTGCATCTTAATACCATAAAAGCGGAAATCGACCGGATTTCCAATGAAATTTTAGAGGAGCTGTAATATGGCATTCGACAATCTGTCCGAGAAACTGCAGAATGTATTTAAAAACTTAAGAAGCAAGGGAAGATTAACCGAAGATGATGTAAAGTCTGCCTTAAAAGAGGTCAAGATGGCATTGTTGGAAGCCGACGTCAACTTCAAAGTAGTAAAGCAGTTCGTAAAAACCGTCCAGGAACGCGCAATCGGCCAGGACGTGATGAACGGCTTAAACCCGGGCCAGATGGTGATTAAGATTGTAAATGAAGAAATGGTTTCTTTAATGGGATCGGAAACGACCGAAATCGCCATAAAGCCCGGAAACGAAATTACCGTAATTATGATGGCGGGCTTACAGGGCGCGGGTAAAACAACCACGACGGCCAAAATCGCCGGCAAGCTAAAGCAGAAGGGCAAAAAACCGCTCCTTGCGGCATGCGACGTATACCGTCCCGCCGCGATTGATCAGCTTAAGATCAACGGCGAAAAGCAGGGCGTGGAAGTGTTTTCCATGGGAGATAAAAATTCCCCGGTCAACATCGCCAGGGCGGCCGTAGAACATGCGCAGAAAAACGGCTTTCAGGTTGTCATTATAGATACCGCGGGGCGGCTCCACATTGACGAGGGCATGATGGAGGAGTTAGAGGCCATCAAAGCCGCGGTGGACGTATCCCAGACGATCCTGGTCGTGGATTCCATGACGGGCCAGGACGCAGTCAACGTCGCCAGTACGTTTGACGAAAAAATCGGCGTGGACGGCGTGATTTTAACCAAATTAGACGGCGATACCAGGGGCGGCGCGGCGCTTTCCATCCGCGCGGTGACCGGCAAGCCGATCCTCTATGTGGGCATGGGGGAAAAGCTTTCGGATCTGGAGCAGTTTTACCCGGATCGGATGGCGTCCCGTATCCTTGGCATGGGCGACGTGCTGACCATGATTGAAAAGGCGCAGGAAGCCATTGACGAAGAGGAAGCCAGGAAACTGGAACAGAAAATGAAAAAAGCGGAGTTTGACTTTGACGACTATTTAAGTTCGATGAGCCAGATGAAGAAAATGGGAGGGCTTTCAAGCATCCTTGGCATGATGCCCGGCATGGGGCAGATGAAAATGCCGGAATTTGACGAAGCGGAAGCTGAAAAGGGGATGAAGCGGACGGAGTCCATTATTTATTCCATGACGCCGCAGGAGCGGCGCAATCCTTCCCTTTTGAACCCCAGCAGAAAGCGCAGGATCGCAAACGGCGCCGGCGTGGACATTGCCGAGGTCAACCGCCTGGTAAAGCAGTTTGAACAGGCGCGCAAAATGATGAAGCAGCTTCCGGGCATGATGGGCGGCGCAGGCAAACGCGGCCGGCGCGGCAAATTTAAGCTTCCGTTTTAACAGACGTGGTTAAGGCAGGTTCTGCTTTAATTATAAATGGCGGCGGCGCGGTACTTTTGCGGCCGGCGCAGACAATCAGGATTTAGGAGGTGAATTGAGATGGCAGTAAAGATCAGGTTAAGAAGAATGGGAAAGAAAAAAGCTCCTTTCTATAGAATCATTGTAGCAGATTCCAGATCTCCCAGGGATGGAAGGTTCATCGAGGAAATCGGGACTTATGATCCGACCAGGGATCCCAGCGAGTACCGCGTAAACGAAGAACTTGCAAAGAAATGGCTTGCAAACGGCGCACAGCCGACCGAGACAGTCAGCAGGATTTTCAAAGCGGCCGGGATCGAAAAGTAAGCGGGGGTTGAGTGATGAAAGAATTAGTGGAAGTAATTGCGAAATCACTGGTCGATTATCCGGATGAAGTCGTCGTGACCGAAGAGGAAACGAGCAAGGCCATTGAACTGAAACTGCATGTGGTGCAGTCGGACATGGGCAAGGTAATCGGCAAACAGGGATGTATTGCAAAAGCAATCCGTTCCGTTGTGAAAGCAGCAGCTTCAAAGGAAGACAAAAAAGTTACTGTGGATATTGTGCAGAAGCAGTAACCGATTTTTTGCAGGAAGGAGGATTCTATGGGTAAAAAACCAACCGTATTAATGATTTTGGACGGATTCGGGTTAAACGGCGATTCCAACGGCAATGCCGTAGCGCTGGCCGAAACCCCTAATCTTGACAGGTTAATGAAAGAATGCCCGTTTGTAAAAGGAAATGCCAGCGGGCTTTCCGTAGGTTTGCCGGACGGGCAGATGGGCAATTCCGAAGTCGGGCATTTAAACATGGGCGCCGGAAGGATTGTATACCAGGAACTGACCCGGATTACAAAAGAAATCGAAGAGGGTACCTTTTTCAAAAATCCGGAGTTACTGCGCGCGGTAGAAAACGTAAAGAAGAACGGCTCCGATTTACATCTGTACGGGCTATTGTCCGACGGCGGCGTCCACAGCCATAACACGCATCTGTACGGCTTGCTGGAGCTTGCCAAACGGGAAGGCGTGGAAAACGTCTATGTACATTGCTTCTTAGACGGAAGGGATACCTCGCCGACTTCCGGCAAGGGATTTATCGAAGCGTTGGAAGCGAAGATGAAAGAAATCGGCGTCGGTAAAATCGCAGGCATCTGCGGGCGTTATTATGTCATGGATCGGGACAACCGCTGGGATCGCGTCGAAGCCGCTTACCGTGCGCTTACCCTGGGGGAAGGCGTAAGGGCAAAAAGCGCGGTGGAGGCAATCAGCGCTTCTTATGCAGAGGACAAGACGGACGAGTTTGTTATGCCGACTGTAATTGAGGAACATGGCGCTCCGGCAGCGACGATCAAAGACGGCGACAGCATTATCTTTTTCAATTTCCGTCCGGATCGCGCAAGGGAGATTACCCGGACGTTCTGTGCGGATGAATTTGACGGGTTTGACAGAGGACCAAGGAAGCAGGTTACGTACGTATGCTTTTCCGAGTACGACGTTACCATCCCGAACAAGACGATTGCATTTAAAAAGGTGGAATTGTCAAATACTTTCGGGCAGTTTTTGGCGGCTCATCAGATGACGCAGGCAAGGATTGCGGAAACCGAAAAGTACGCGCATGTGACGTTTTTCTTTAACGGCGGGGTGGAAGAGCCCAATCCCGGCGAGGATCGGATCTTAGTCAATTCCCCGAAGGTTGCGACGTATGATTTGCAGCCGGAAATGAGCGCGCCTGCCGTATGCGATAAGCTGGTAGAAGCAATCGAATCCGGCAAGTACGACGTAATTATTATCAATTTTGCAAATCCGGACATGGTTGGGCATACCGGAGTGCTTGACGCGGCGATAAAAGCGGTCGGCACGGTAGACGCCTGCGTGGGCAGGGCTGTGGACGCTTTGAAGAAGGCGGACGGGCAGATGTTTATCTGTGCGGATCACGGCAATGCGGAGCAGCTGATTGATTATGAAAACGGCGGAAGCTTTACGGCGCATACGATTAATCCGGTTCCGTTTATTCTGGTAAATTACGACCCGGCGTATACGTTAAAAGAAGGCGGCTGTTTAGCGGATATTATTCCGACGCTCATTGAAATGATGGGAATGGAACAGCCGGCGGAGATGACCGGGAAATCGCTTCTGGTGAAAAAAGCATAATAAAAAGAGGCAAAAGCGTGATATCGTTTTTGTCTCTTTTTTTGATCTTCTATGAATGAAGCGCTTTTTCAATAATTCCAAATCCCAGCGGGTAAGGGCCGGTATGCACGCTGATGGTTGCGCCGATTTGGTAGAGAGGGATTTCTTTGATCCCATAGCCTTCTTTTTGTAAAACATCCAATGCATGATCGCGGAATGCTTCGCCTTCCGCCCGGTCGTATCCGTACCCGACGGCGATGCTGTAGCATTCGATTCCAAGGCGGCTTTCCTTTAGATATTCAAGTAAAAGTGAAATCGCCTTTTCCGTTGTGCGCCTGCGGCCGCGGTCAAGCCCTGCAGGGAAAATTTCCCCCTGTTTTAAAGTGATAACAGGGCGGATATTCAGTACGCTTCCCGCAACGGAAGCGACTTTGCCGATCCGCCCTCCGTGTTTTAAATATTCCATGCTGCCAATGGTAAAGAAGATCCTTCCGGTTTCTTTGATTTCTTCGATCCGGGCCGCCGTTTCATGAAAACCTGCGCCGCTGTCACGCAGCGCTGCAGCCTGTAGTACAAGCTGTCCCTGTAAAACGGTATTAACCGTAGCGTCGATTACGGTAATCTGCGCGTCCGGATACGACTCTAAGATACTGTCGCGCGCGTTTAAGGCGGACTGCATGGAACCGCTGAATTTCGTGGTGATACAGATGCAGATGACGGGCGTCCCTGATTTGGCAGAAGGCAGGAACGCTTCTTCGTAATCGTGGATAGAAGGCATGGATGATTTGGGGAATACGCCTTTTTTGTCAACCATCTGCTGATAAAAATCCCGAACATCAATTTCTTCCTTTTCTTTTAAATAATGAACATCGTCGAACGATACGTAAAATGGCACAACGGTAATATTTTTTTCCTGCGCCAGCTCAGAAGGCAGGTCGCAGGAACCGTCGCTGACAATATGAAACGTTTCTCCCATATCGATCATCCTTTCGTTTTTCTGTTTTTGTTTTGTGTTGTTTTATAGAATACTACGTTTGCAGAAAAAATGCAACGGTTTTTAGCTGTGCATAGCTGCTTTTCGTAGTTGTAAATACTATATCTTTTGGTGTGAAGGGAAATCGAAGCGTCTTGTCATAAAATGGGACGCCCTTTTCATACGTTATATAAAGTTATAGAAAAAGAAAAGGAGCGGTAATATGCGTATGGAAGACGTAAACGCCCGAAAAGCGTATATAAAAAGAGTCCGCCAGTCATTTGACGCGCCGGGACGCGGGTATGAGTTTGAAAAAAGCCCGGATGTAAAGGAGGAGGGACCGAATGAATTTTTGTTTGTCAAACTCCGGTTTTTGGCTGCCGCGCTGATTTTTGCGGCTTATATTTTTTGCGATCGGGCAGGCGTAAAAATATATCGGTATTCCACAGGCGAAGTGGCTGAAAAAATTGCAAAGGGGTACGATTACTCTGAGGCCAGGGAAGAGGTAATGCAGGTATTCCGGGCATTAGAACCGGGCCTTCATTTGGAACAATAAGGCGAAAGCCTGTGCGCGCGTTTAAAATGGCAAATCGCGGAAAACACTGTCCGGGAGAGTTTCAGGTTGAAAATATGCCGGATATATGTTACTATGCAAACATCATAAACGGAGGAGGAATATATTATGAAAAGAAAAGTATTAACAGTGTTATGCATAATGCTATTCGCATTATTCATTGTTGCTGCGCCGGATGTTTATGCCGCGGCAAAATCAAATGCGTGGGACGCAGGAAAAAAGGAGATTGAGGTAAAAGGGGCGTTTACCTTTTATTCCCATCCTTCAAAGGACGGGAAAGAGGCTTGGATTTATAATATCAAGATAAAAGGAAAGAAAAACAAATCCCTTTCCATACCCAAAACCATCCGCGGCAAAAAAGTGACCCGGTTAGGCACGCCGGACGATATGAGGGAGGAGTTATGCATTACTTTATTTGGCGGTCATATAGAGCCATGGCATGACTATGATGCAAGCTATAACAATGCGGCGACAACTCTTCGTTCCATCAAGATCCCGGACACGGTTGAGGTGATTGAAAACTCTTCATTCAGCGGCTTAAACTCCCTAAAAACCATCAAGCTTCCCAAAAAGATAAAAGAAATCGGCAGATATGTCTTTTATGGGTGCGACAGCTTGAAGACGGTTGTTTTGCCGGATAATCTCAAAAAAATAGATAATTCAGCGTTTTGGGACTGCCCGTCTTTGCAGAATTTCAAAATATCCAAAAAGAACAAAAAGTTCCAGATAAAAGAAAACTTCCTGATCCGCAAAAAAGATAAGGCGCTGGTTTATGCGCCGTCAACGGGCAAAGAACTTGCGATCCCGGAGGGAACAAAGAAGATTTTGTCCTATGCGTTTAACAGCGTAAAATCGCCGGCGGTGCATATTCCGGCATCCGTTACGGAAATGGAGCAGGCGGCGTTTGAAAAACGGGGTTTAAGGGAGAATATCGATATCAGGGATGTTACCGTTTCAGAAGCGAACCCGGTCTATGCAAGGGACGGACAGTGTATTTATAAGAAATCGGATAAGAGCCTTGCCGTTGCGGTTCCGGATGAGAAAGGGGAACTGTTTATCTCCGAAATGGTGGAAAAGCTGACCGGGGATATCAGCCTGGTAAATTGCGATACGGCAGAAGTGGATAAGCTTACAAAAGTGGTTTATCCCAAAAACCTGAAACATGTAACGGTACCGGGCTTTGGCAGGATAAACGCTGCAAACGTATATTTTACAGGAGCTGTTCCGCCGGAGGTGACCAGGCCGAAATCGGTTTCCGCACACGCAAAGCTTCCGATCTTCTGTAACGTATACGTACCGGAAGCGTATGAAACGGCGTACAAAGCATGGTACAAAGAAAATGATTGCCTCTCCAGTGTAAACGGATGGCACACTTACAATCCGGAAACCGGTTTGTAAGAAGAAACGGAATTTCCCCGGCGTAAGTGCGCCGGGGATTTTGCGCGTGATTCTCTCATTGAAAAAAAAGGTATTTTATGTTAGCATGAAAACAAAAATACAGGAGGATAATTATGGAATTATTGTCATTAGAGAACCAGCTAAACCAAAATCCGTACCCCGGCAGAGGGATTGTAATCGGTAAAAGCGCGGACGGCCAGTATGCCGTAACCGCATATTTTATTATGGGAAGAAGTGAGAACAGCCGCAACCGCGTGTTTGCAGAAGACGGGGAGGGCATCCGCACCAAAGCGTATGACCCGGCGAAATTAAGCGATCCCAGCCTGATTATCTATGCCCCGGTCCGGGTATTAGGGAATAAAACCATCGTTACAAACGGGGATCAGACCGATACCATTTACGAAGGGATGGACCGGCAGCAGACCTTTGAACAGACGCTGCGCACCCGTGAATTTGAACCGGACGCGCCCAATTATACGCCGCGCATTTCGGGTATTCTGCACATAGAAAACGGGACGTACAATTACGCGATGTCCATTTTAAAAAGCAGCGACGGAAATCCCGATTCCTGCAGCCGCTTTACGTTTGCATACGAGCATCCGGCGGACGGGGAAGGGCGCTTTATCCATACTTATATGGGAGACGGCAATCCTCTGCCAAGCTTTGAGGGCGAACCCAAAAGGGTAAAAATCGAAGGCGGCATAGACGAGTTTACCGGCAGGGTATGGGACAGCCTGAATGAAGAAAACAAGGTTTCTTTGTTTGTGCGGTTTATCCGCCTGTCCGACGGGAGCTGCGAAACCAGGATTATCAATAAAAACCAATAGGGGGACAGTTATGAAAGAATTAGAATTAAAATACGGATGCAACCCGAACCAGAAGCCGTCGCGTATCTATGTGGAAGGAAGGGATTTGCCGATTGAGGTCTTAAGCGGCAAACCGGGTTATATTAATTTTCTGGATGCGTTTAACGGCTGGCAGCTGGTGCGGGAGTTAAAAGCGGCGACCGGACTTGCGGCGGCGGCTTCTTTTAAGCATGTATCGCCTGCCGGGGCGGCGGTCGGGCTTCCGCTTACGGATACGGAGCGTAAGATTTACTGGGTGGACGACATGGATATAGAATTTACCCCGATTGCCAATGCATATGCGAGGGCGCGGGGCGCAGACCGGATGTCGTCGTTCGGAGACTTTATTTCACTTTCCGACGTATGCGACAAAGCGACGGCGCTGATTATCAAACGCGAGGTGTCCGACGGCGTGATTGCGCCGGGCTACGAGCCGGAGGCGCTTGAAATCCTGAAAGCCAAAAAGGGCGGCAATTACAACGTAATCCAAATCGATCCGGATTATGAGCCGGATCCGGTGGAGAAAAAGCAGGTATTCGGCGTTACGTTTGAGCAGGGGCGCAATGAACTGCGCATCGACGACGCGTTTTTTGGCAATATTGTAACAGAGAACAAAGAACTGACCGGGCAGGCCAAAATCGATCTGGCGATTTCTATGATTACGTTAAAGTATACGCAGTCCAATTCCGTCTGCTATGTCAAGGACGGGCAGGCAATCGGGATTGGAGCGGGACAGCAGAGCCGTATCCACTGTACCAGGCTGGCCGGGCAGAAGGCAGACAACTGGTTCTTACGGCAGTCCCCGCAGGTACTGGGGCTTCCTTTTATAGACGGCATCCGGCGTGCGGACAGAGACAATGCGATTGACCTTTATATCGGCGAGGATTATATGGACGTGCTCTCCGACGGCGCGTGGGAGCATATTTTTAAAGAGAAGCCGTCTGTTTTTACAAGAGAAGAGAAGCGGGCGTGGCTGGACCGTATGTCGGGCGTGACGCTCGGGTCGGATGCGTTTTTCCCGTTTGGGGACAATATTGAGCGGGCGCACAAAAGCGGCGTGCAGTTTGTGGCGCAGCCGGGCGGGTCGATCCGTGACGATCATGTGATTGAAACCTGCAACAAATACGGGATGGTGATGTGCTTTACGGGAATACGGCTGTTCCATCATTAGAGTTCTCGCGGACTGCGCCGGCAAAGGGGCGTATGGGAACCTGCCCGTATGGATATACTATGGAAAAATGACAATCCAGGAGGAAATTGAGATGTTGGAAAATTCCATGCTGTATCCAAAGACAACCGCGTCGAGGCGGGCAGTTTCACTAGACGGGATGTGGAAATTCTGGTTAGACGAGAACGGTACCGGAGAAAAAGACGGCTTTGCGGACGGGATTCCGGGAGAGGACAGGATTCCGGTCCCGGCAAGCTTTCAGGATTTTTATACCGAAAAGAATATCCGCGAGTTTGCGGGCGACATCTGGTATGAACGGGAGGTGTTTGTGCCGGGAGAGTGGGAGGGCAGTCAGCTGTTCCTGCGCTTTGGCGCCGCCACGCACCGGGCGGCAGTTTATGTAAACGGCAGGAAAATCACAGAGCACGAGGGAGGCTTCCTGCCGTTTTGCGCGGATATCACCGGGGTGGTCCGGTATCAGGCCGACAATCAAATCGTAGTCCGGGTCAATAACGAATTGACGGTGACGAATATTCCCTGCGGCGAAACGCTTACGCTGCCGGACGGGCGGAAGATGAATAAGCCGTATTTTGATTTCTTTAATTATTCCGGGCTGCAGCGTTCGGTGTTTTTGCTGGCGCTTCCGAAGGAATACGTATTTGATTTTGACCTGGATTATGAGATTGCGGGCAAGGACGCATTCCTCCATTATCAGGTGAAAACAACCGGAGAGCATGAAACGGTCTTGCGGCTTTACGACGAACAAGGGCGCGAGGTGGCGGCGTCGGCAGGCAAAAGCGGCGTGATGAAGGTGGAAAACGCGCGTCTGTGGCGTGTCCGCGACGCGTATCTGTATCGCCTTGTAATAAGGATTCTGGACGGGGACGCGTTGATCGACGAGTATGCGCAGGAAATCGGCATCCGGACGGTGGAAGTGAAGGGGACGTCTATTCTGTTAAACGGGGAACCAGTTTATTTAAAAGGATTCGGGAAGCATGAGGACAGCGACATTGTGGGGCGGGGCTTTCATATCGGCGTAATGAAGCGCGATTTTGAGCTGATGAAATGGATTGGCGCCAATTCTTTCCGTACCGCGCATTATCCGTACAGCGAAGAGATTTACCAGATGGCAGACCGGGAAGGCTTTTTGGTGATTGACGAAGTGGCGGCGGTCGGGCTGTTTGAGAGCCTGATGAATTTTATGGAGGCCAGCAGCGGGAAAAAGACGGCGTTTTTCAAAAAGGAAACGACGCCGATGCTGTTAAAAGCGCATAAAAAGGCAATTGAAGAATTGATTACGAGGGATAAAAACCATCCGTGCGTCATTGCGTGGAGCCTTTTGAATGAGCCGGAAACAACGGACGAAGCGGCCGTGCCGTATTTTAAGGAAGTATTTGATCTGGCGCGTGAGCTGGATGTGCAGAAGCGTCCGCGGACGTTCGCGCTGATTATGAACTCCCTGCCGGATACCTGTAAATGCTACCGGTTCAGCGATATCATCGCATTAAACCGCTATTACGGCTGGTATGTAAAGGGCGGGCATGAAATTTCTCAGGCCAGGCTTTTATTCCAGAAGGAAATGGATGCGTGGAAGGCGTTAAATCTGGATAAGCCGTTTATTTTTACGGAATACGGGACGGATACGCTTGGAACGGAGCATAAGCTGCCGTCCGTGATGTGGAGCCAGGAATACCAGGAAGAATATTTAAACATGACAAATGAAGTGTTTGATTCGTATGACTTTATAAAAGGGGAGCAGATTTGGAACTTTGCGGATTTCCAGACGACGGAGGGGATTCTTCGGGTGAACGGGAACAAAAAGGGCGTGTTTACCCGGGACAGGCAGCCGAAGGACGCGGCTTATCTTCTGCGCAGGCGCTGGAAGGGGCTTCCGCTGGATTATAAAGGTTAAAGCATATTTTAACATTAGGCAGCAGAAAGGAGAATTGTTATGAAAAAAAGAATACTGGATTGTACGGCGTCCGATTTTGAAGCTATGAAAAAGGAGGAACTGCTGTTTGCAATCGGCGCGGCCGAGGGACGTACGCTTGCGTGCGAAACAATCGGGACGGTAAGCCCTCTTTTGTCGGATATTACGAACGCAGAACTTTCCGCGGCAATGGGGGCGGATATTGTGCTGTTAAATATTTTTGACGTAAATAATCCGCAGATACAGGGACTTCCAAAAGTGGAACCAAATGATACGATCCGGGAAGTGAAACGCCTGACCGGAAGGCCGGTCGGGATAAACCTCGAGCCGGTCGAGCAGTCCGTAAAGCCTGCAGAGGTGGACGAACTGTGGGCAATGACGGCAGGCAGGAAGGCGACGCCTGAAAATGCCAAAAAAGCAGTGGAAATGGGCGTGGATTTTATCCTGCTGACCGGAAATCCGGGAATGGGCGTAAGCAACCGGGCGATTACCGAAACGCTTTCATTGTTTCACCGGGAGTTTGGAAACAAAGTCATTCTGGCTGCAGGCAAAATGCATGCGGCGGGGATTTTAAATGAAGCGGCGGAACGCATTATCACAAGGGAGGATATACAGGCATTTGCAGACGCGGGGGCAGATATTATCCTTTTGCCCGCCCCGGGGACGGTTCCGGGGATCACGACGGAATATGTCAGGGGACTGGTGGCTTATGCGCACAGCCTTGGGAAACTTACCATTACGGCAATCGGAACTTCCCAGGAAGGCGCGGATCAAGACACCATCCGCCGTATCGCCCTGATGTGCAAAATGACGGGAACCGATATCCATCATCTTGGGGATTCGGGCTATACGGGGGTGGCCGTACCGGAAAATATTACGGCGTATTCCGTTGCGATAAAAGGAAAACGCCATACGTACCGCAGAATGTCCATGTCGGCCAGACGCTAAAGCATCAGTATAACGGTTCGAACGGAATATCTGTCCCGATACCTGACGAACAGTAAAATTTGCGGTCTTTTGTAATAAAAACCGCTTCCGTTTCGGGGAGGCTTTCAATTAGCTTTAAGCCTTCCGTACGGCCAAGCGCAAAACATGCTGTGCTTAAGCCGTCGGCGTCTGCGGAAGACGCGCATATAATAGAAACGCTTAACAGGCCGTTCTCATAAGGGTATCCGGTGGCGGGATTTAAAATGTGGTGGTAAACGGTATCTCCTTCGGTAATATAGCGTTCGTAAGTGCCGGAGGAAACCACAGCCTGATCCGTGACTTCCACAACCGCCGCCGCCACGCCCTGCTGTTCAAACGGCATCTGGATTCCGATCCGGTAACTTTCGCCGTCTGGTTTAGGACCCAGGCACAGCACATTGCCGCCCAAATTGACGGTTCCCTGCGTAACGCCCAGTTCATTTAAGCGTTCTTTCATCCGATCGGCGATATAGCCTTTTGCAATGCCCCCCAGATCAATGGCCGCATCCGGGTTAAAAAGCGTCACATGATTCCCCTCCAGCTTGACGCGGCGGTAATCCACAGTGGAGACGGCCCTGGCAATCGCGGCTTTATCCGGCGGCGGGTTGTCCGGGGCGGAAAAGTCCCACAGTGAGGAAAGCGTTCCGATTGTGATGTCAAAGCCGCCGTCGCTTAATTCGCAGTAAGTAAGCCCTTTTTGCAGCAGGCTGGCCGTATCGTCGCTTACGGTAACCCCCGCGCCCGCCCGGTTGATTTGGGAAATTTCACTGGAAGGGATGGTCGCGCTGAAAAGCTTTTCGTATTTGTCCGCAATGGCAAAGCATTCCTCAAAAACGCTGTCGTCTGCGTCCTGGTATAATGTAATAGTGATTACGGTATCAAAATAAAATCCGGTTTTTGTCCGTTGAACGGGCTTTTTTTGGCAGGCCGCGCCAAAAAGAGAACATAAAATAAGCGCGGCAAGCGCTGCGTGTACAGCGCTTTTGCGTATACGGGCAGTCGGGTACATATCAGGATTCCTCTGTCTCTTTGGAAGATTCCTGTTCTTCAATCAGCCGCTGCATATAGCCGTAAAGATATTTTTTGTTTTTTTCGGACAAAACGGCGTACAGGTTTGCAATTTCCAGATCCAGCGGATCGTTGCTGTTTTCAAATACAGGTTCCGTACCATGTAAAATCCAGTCCTGGTTTACATGGAAATTTCGGCAGATATCCGAAAGGACGCGTTCTGTCAGGCATATGCGTCCCGTTTCGATATTGCCCAGGTTTGAGCGGGACATATTGATTTTTGCAGAAAATTCTTCCAGTGTCATATTAAGCATTCTTTTTCTCAGCTGTCTGATACGTTCATTAGGTTCCATGTATTCACCTCTTACTTTTTTTTTCACAGTGGAGTATATCATATTTAAAAATGCTTGTAAACAGAAGGGTAATGAATTAAAATCTTGACAGAAGCATTAAAAGAATATATAGTGATTGTAACAAGAGAAACAAGAGAGGAGAAATGGAGATGTCAAATACATTAGATGAAAGAAAAGATATTAAATATCTGATTGAGCAGCTTTCGGAGGAAAATAAACGATATGTAATCGCGGTAGCCAACGCATTGCTTTTTTCACAGAACAATGAAGAGCCAAACCGGATATGTAAGCCTTCCATAAGGCGCAGGACATAGGGAAACCCGCTTAAAGTAAGGGGAGGGTGCAAAAGGAAGCCGGCAGTAAGAAAAAGAATGCTCTGGTATTTTTTCTTGAAGCGGGTATCGTTCTGTGGTATACTTAAAGCAAAATCAAAAGAAACAGCGGAGGATTACCATGAAAAATGCGAAAAAATATTTGTCGGTTTTTCTTGTTGCAGTTATGCTCACCGTTTTTGGCGCGCAGCAGGTACAGGCGGCGCAGCAGGCGGCAAAAGCGTCGGCGATACAGGACGTGTTTTCTTCCTTTTTCCGGAACCTGATGAAAGGAAAAGACAAGAAAGAAAAAAAATCAGATCTGATCGTCATATTGGATCCCGGCCATGGCGGTTTCGATTACGGCGCCATTGCAAACGGTCTGCAGGAAAAAATAATCACGCAAAAAATTGCCGTATACTGCAAAGCGGAACTGGAAAAATATAAAGGCGTTAAGGTTTTTCTGACGCGTTTGGACGATTCGTATGTCAGTCTGGAAGAGAGGATAAAATCGGCTTCCGCTTATGGGGCGGACGTATTTGTCAGCCTGCATATCAATTCCGACGCGACGAAGGAAGCGCACGGCGCGGAAGTCTATTATCCCAATTCCAATTACAAGCCTGGGGTTGGCCAGCAGGGCCGGAAATTAGCAGGCGCTATCCAGAACAATTTGGCGGCGCTTGGGTTAAACGACAGGGGCGTAAAGACTTTAAATTCCATGTCCGGGGAAACTTATCCCGACGGATCGCAGGCGGATTACTATGCGGTAATACGCGGTGCAAAACAGGCGGGTTATCCTGGGATAATTGTGGAACATGCGTTTGTATCCAACGAGTTTGAAGCCAAAGAGTTTTTAAGCAGGGACACCGCTTTAAAGAAATTGGGCATAGCGGACGCAAAAGGGATTGCTTCCTGCTATGGATTAAAGAAATCCGGCGAAGATGCGGGGACGCTTACCAAAACGAACCTGATCCGGCTGACCGGCAAATCCTCCAACCGGGCGCAGTTAAAATGGGAAGAAGTAAAAGCCGCGTCCGGATATGAAGTTTACCGCAGCGTTTCCAAAAAGGACGGCTACAAAAAGGTAGGGGAGACAAAGGGCTCCCGAAGCACGTCTTTTACGGATAAAACCGTCAAAAGCGGTAAATCCTATTATTATAAAGTACGTCCGTACAAGATATCCGGCAAAAAGAAAACGGCGGCCGGTTTTTGTACGGCTCAAAACGTAAGGCTTTTAAAAATGCCCGGAATTTCGGTCAAAGCCCAAAGCGGCAGGTTTCAGATCAGCTGGAAAAAAGTAAAAGGCGCGTCCCGGTACGAGGTTTACCGCAGCGCTTCCAAAAAAGGCAGGTATGTAAAAGTTGCCTCTGTGGAACAGGGAACCTTTTTCCAGGATATAAACTGCAAGCCGCAAAAGACATATTATTATAAGGTGCGGGCAGCAGGAAACGGGATAGGGGGCAATAACTTAAGTTCATACAGCGAAATCAAATGGAGTACTTTAAAATAACGTATGGACGGCTGTCAGTAAAGGCGCATATGTTAGACACAGGAGTTCCGCAAAGCGGAACTCCTTATTTGCGGCATAAAATCTGTTCGAACAGAAGGCCGGCGCCTGCCCAGAGAGGAAAATAATCCAGACGGATCAGCCCGTTTACGTTTAATCTGGCTTTGCTGTAATCCCACGGGCAGAGTTTGTGTTTTTTAAGAAGGCTTCCGCTGAAATACTCAAAAGAGAGGATGCCTGCGCCGTAAATCCCGCCGCGCAGCAAAAAAGGGTATTTTTTTAACAGGGGATAGGCTTCGCCGATAAAGGACGCCATCCCGTAAATCGGAAACATCCAGATGGAAGTTTTTCCCGTCAGTTTGTAATCGTTGTTTCGAAACGAACCTAAGGATGTAAAGATGATTTCCATACACCAGCCGGTTAATCCGCAGATTGCGAAATTTTTTTGAAATTTAGATTTATCCATAAAAGTAGTATGCACAGAAAGCCGCAGTGTTATACGTATGGAGGAAACAAACTTGTAAAGAAAAAACAGGTATGCTAAAATGAGCAAAGGCAGTTTGGTTAGGAGGGAGCTATGTATTCATATATCAAAGGTATATTGGCAGAAAAAGGGGAAGGCAGGATTGTAGTGGAAAACCATGGGATCGGCTACAATATCATGGTCTCCGCAAATGTAATGGATACGCTTCCGGCAGCTGGGGAGCAGGTTAAAATATATACATACCTGCATGTAAAAGAGGACGTATTCGCGCTGTTTGGTTTTGTGGAAAAAGACGGACTGGAAATTTTTAAGCTGCTTTTAGGCGTAAACGGCGTCGGGCCGAAAGGGGCGCTGGCGGTACTGGCCGTGCTTTCCGTGGATGAACTGCGGTTTGCCGTGCTTGCGGGCGATGCTAAGACCATTGCCAAAGCGCCGGGGATCGGCGGCAAGACGGCGCAGCGGATTATACTGGAATTAAAGGATAAGTTAAACTTAGAGTATTCGCTGGGGGATAAAGAGGAGGCTGCGCCCGCCGTACCGGGCCGGGAATTAAAAACGGCGAGAAACGACGCGGTACAGGCTTTGGTTGCGCTTGGATACGCTTCCTCGGAGGCTTTGTCCGTGGTTTCTAAGGTGGAAATAACAGAAGAGACGGATGTAGAAGAAATTTTAAAGGCAGCGTTAAAACAGATGGCAATGTTATAAGGAGCAGGGAATGGAAAAGCGAGTCATTTCGACCCAGGTACAACAAGAAGACGTGATAAACGAGAAAAGCTTAAGGCCGCAGAAGCTTGAGGATTATATCGGGCAGGAAAAAGCCAAGGATAATTTAAAGGTTTATATCGAAGCCGCAAAGCTGCGCAAAGAAGCGCTTGACCATGTGCTTTTTTACGGGCCGCCGGGTCTTGGCAAAACGACGCTGGCCGGGATTATTGCCAATGAAATGGGGACGCATATCAAAATTACCAGCGGCCCCGCTATCGGAAAGCCCGGGGAAATGGCGGCGATCTTAAGCAACCTCCACGACGGGGATCTGCTTTTTGTGGATGAAATACACCGGTTAAACCGCCAGGTGGAAGAGGTGCTTTACCCGGCTATGGAAGATTACGTGATTGACATTATGATTGGGAAAGGGGCGACGGCGCGTTCCATCCGGCTGGATCTGCCCCCGTTTACCCTGGTAGGCGCTACGACCAGGGCGGGGCTTTTGTCCGCGCCGCTTCGGGACAGGTTTGGGGTTGTGCACCATCTGGAGTTTTATACGGTGGAAGAACTTAAGGTGATTATCCTGCATTCGGCCGGCAAGCTGAACGTTAAAATAGAAGAAGAAGGGGCGTATGAACTGGCAAGGCGCAGCCGCGGGACGCCAAGGCTTGCGAACCGCCTGTTAAAGCGCGTCAGGGATTTTGCACAGGTGAAATACGAAGGGCATATTACAAGGGAAGTAGCGGCCTTTGCGCTGGATTTGTTAGAAGTGGACGCTTATGGGCTCGATCAGAACGACCGGAACATTCTGCTTACTATTATGCAGAAATTTGCCGGAGGCCCGGTGGGGCTGGATACGCTGGCGGCCGCGATTGGAGAGGATTCCGGTACGATTGAAGACGTATACGAACCGTTCCTGGTAAAAAACGGGTTTTTAAACCGTACGCCCAAAGGCAGGGTGGCGACAGATTTGGCATTTTCGCATTTCGGGCTTGCAAGATAGCGGGAATGGCTTTATAATAGCAAATATATGCAGCGGCAACCGCTGTTATTTCAGGGGAGGAAACCGTATGTCATCGAAGTCCAATGTGGAAGTGCTGATTGGAGGTAAGGTGTATACGTTAAGCGGATACGAAGGAGAAGCCTATCTGCAGCGCGTAGCGGCCTATATCAACAATAAGGTAAACGAATTTAACCAAATGGAAAAAACCCGCCGCTATTCGGTGGATATGAAAGCGACTTTGGTGGAACTGAATATTGCGGATGATTACTTTAAAGCCAAAGAACGTATTGAAAAACTGGAACAGGATTTGGAAATCAAAGAAAAAGAACTGTATGATTTAAAGCACGAGCTGATTGAAGAGCAGATCCGGTCAGAGTCAAATGAAAAAACGGCAAAAGAACTGGAAGCTGAAAATAAAGAACTGCGGCGCGAAAACGCCAGGCTCGAATCGGATATTGAAGATTTACTGACCGATACAAAGCCAAAGGAAGGGCGCTCAGAGACGGATACAGCCGGCAGCGATGCTGCGGCGTCAGGAAAAAAATAGGGGGACGAGCCTTTCGTCCCCTTTTTATTTGTATTGGAGGGATAAACTATGGCACGGCAATTAGAACTTCTGGCTCCGGCCGGAAATCTGGAAACATTAAAAGCGGTAATTTACGCCGGGGCAGACGCCGTATATGCCGGAGGAAGCCGTTTTGGCGCAAGGGCTTACGCCCCCAATTTCAGCCGGGACGAAATGCTGGAAGCAATTGATTTCGCTCACCTGTACGGCAGAAAGCTGTATTTGGCGGTCAATACCCTCTTAAAGGAGCGGGAATTAAAAGAACAGCTTTACGATTACCTGCTGCCTTACTATGAGCATGGCTTAGACGCCGTTATCGTGCAGGATTTTGGCGTAATGCGGTTTATCCGCAGGAATTTTAAAGATCTGCCCATCCATGCAAGCACCCAGATGACGGTGCTTGGGGCAGATGGGGCAAAATTTTTAGAACAGGCGGGCGCGTCGCGTATTGTTTTGGCCAGGGAACTCTCATTGGAAGAAATCGGGCGGGTGCATCAAGAAACGGGCGCCGCGCTCGAGGTGTTTGTGCACGGGGCGCTTTGTTATTGTTATTCCGGCCAGTGCCTTTTCAGCAGCATGTTAGGGGGGCGCAGCGGCAACCGCGGGCGCTGCGCGCAGCCTTGCAGGCTTCCCTATTCGGTACTCCCAAAACCGGAAACGAAAAAGGGGCGGGATCCGCAGTACCCGCTTAGTCCAAAGGATTTGTGCGCTTTGGGGCTTTTGCCGCAGCTTGTGCAAAGCGGCGTGTCTTCGTTTAAAATTGAAGGCAGGATGAAACAGGCAAAATATGCGGCAGGGGTCGTTTCTGTTTACCGCAAATATGTAGACAGGCTTATCGAGGGCGGGGAAGCAGACTACAGCGTGGAAGAAGAAGATCGTAAGCTGCTTTCTGCGTTTGGCAGCCGCAGCGGATTTACGGAAGGGTATTTTTTGCAGTGGAACGGCCCGGATATGCTTGCCATGCAAAACTCCGCGCATAAATCGTGCGATATGCCGCAGGAGCCTGCGCAAAAAGAACCCAAAGTCAGGCTGCGCGGCAGAATGCGCATGAAAACGGGAAGCCCGTCAGAGTTTACGGTGTCGTACGGCCGGGTTTCGGTAAGCGTTTGGGGGGATACGGCCGCTATCGCGCACAGCCGGCCCGTGACAAAAGAGGAACTGCGCAAAAGGCTGTCAAAGACGGGCAATACGCCGTTTGCGTTTGAGACGCTTGAAATAGAAGCGGATGAAAATCTGTTTTTGCCGGTTTCGTCCCTAAACGATTTAAGACGCCGCGCTTTAGAACAGTTTGCCATACAATATCTTAGCCCATACCGCAGGAAGGCGCAGCCCAAAATCGCCGCTATAGCCAAAAGGGGATGCAAAACGCCGCAGGAGCCCGTTTTGCTGACTGCGCAGGCAGAAACAAAGGAGCAGCTTTCCGTCCTGGAAAAAAGCCCGCTTTTGTCCGGCATTTACATTGATAGCGGCGTATTTTCAAGGGAGGATACCGTATCCGGCCTTGCAGGCGCATGCGATAGAGCGCATGAGGCGGGAAAACAGGCGTTTTACTGTCTTCCGGCTGTGTTCCGCGGCCATACCGGCGTATTTTATGCGTCTGTTCTGCCCAAACTGAAAGCAGACGGTTTTTTGGTCAGAAGCTATGACGCGCTGGGATTTCTGCTCGGGCAAAATATCCCGCCGGAAAAAATTCGCCTGGATTATTGTTTCAGCGCATGGTCGTCGGAAGCGAAGGAAGCGTTTGCGCAGTTTCATATTACAAAAGATACGGTGCCGGCAGAATTGAACCGCAAAGAGATTTTGGAGCGGGATAATACGGGCAGCGAGATTATTTTTTACGGGCGCATCCCTTTGATGGTCAGCGCACAGTGCGTGCAGCGCTCGGTTGCAGGATGCAGCCGTACAAAGAAGGAACGTGCCCTAAAGGATCGGTACGGCGTCTGTTTCCCGGTCAAAAATAACTGCAGCGAATGTTATAATATCATTTACAATTCCAGGCCTGCCTGCCTGTTTTCTGCAGCCGGAGAATTAAAAGCGGCCGGTATCCGTCTGTTTCGGCTCTCTTTTACAACCGAAGGAAAGGAACAGGTTGCACAGGCGCTAAACGGCGCGTCACAGGCGCTTGGCGGCGGCGAATGGGAGTATCCTGCGGACGGGTATACATACGGCCATTATAAAAGGGGCGTGGAATAGAGGACATTATGGGCAGTATATTTTGTGAAATTTCCAGATATCTGATGATAATTGTGTTTGCGCTTTATACCTGGAGCAGTTTTGCGGTATTTGGCGTAAAATCCAAAGACCGGCAGGAGCATATGCTCCGCAGGCAGGCCAGATGGATTTTTTTGCTGCACTTAGACGGGTATCTGGTTCTTCTGGTACGCACGCAGAACAAAAAGCTTTTGCTGTTTTATGCGGCGCAGGCGGTGTTTTTTCTATGTATTATAAGCGGCTATAAGCTGTTGTATGAAAAGTCGGCGCAGCTTTTGTCCAATCATATGTGTATGCTGATGGCCATCGGATTTCTGATGTTAAGCAGGCTTTCTTATGAAAAGGCTGTCCGGCAGTTTACGATTGCGGCGGGGTCGATGATTTTTGCTATGGGGATTCCGTATCTTATCAAAAAGATCCGTTTTATCCGCAGGCTGGGTTTGTTGTATGCGGCCGCCGGCCTTTGCGCGCTTGCCGCGGTGTCTGTTTTGGGCGCTGTCAGCTATGGGGCGAAAATTTCGTTTACGATTGCCAAAGTTTCTATCCAGCCGACCGAATTTGTAAAGATCCTGTTTGTTTTTTTTGTAGCGTCTATGTTCTGCCAGTCCGTATCCGTCAAACGGATTGCTTTGACGACGGGCGTTGCGGCCGCGCATGTAATGATTCTGGTGTTTTCCAAGGATCTGGGAGGGGCGCTCATTTTCTTTGTCGTATATTTAACGATGCTGTATGTGGCTACAAAAAACCCGTTTTATTTTCTGGGCGGCCTGGCCTGCGGTTCGGCGGCCGCGGCGGTGGCTTACCGTCTGTTTTCCCATGTCCGGGTGCGCGTAATGGCATGGCAGGATCCGGTCAGCGTGATTGAAAAGGAGGGTTACCAGATCTGCCAGTCATTATTTGCCATCGGTACGGGCGGATGGTTTGGCGTCGGCTTATACCGCGGTATGCCGGAAAAAATCCCGGTGGTGGAGCAGGATTTTGTGTTTTCTGCCATTGCAGAGGAAATGGGAGGCATCTTCGCCATATGTCTGATTATGGTCTGTATGAGCTGTTTTCTGATGTTTTTGAATATTGCCATGCAGTTAAAAGACGGGTTTTATAAGCTGGTGGCGCTTGGGCTTGGCACGACATACGGCTTTCAGGTGTTTTTAACCATTGGGGGCGTAATGAAGTTCATCCCTTCCACTGGGGTGACGCTGCCGCTTGTCAGCTATGGAGGGAGTTCTTTCTTTGGTACGGTAATTCTGTTCGCCATTATTCAGGGTTTTTATATCCTGCGGGAAACAAAACATGGGCAGGGAGGCAGGGAACGTGAGTAAAAAAACGAAAAATTCCGTGAACAACCGGGAATTTGCAGTGATAGCGTATTGTTTTATCGGGCTTTTTTTGTGTATGATGGCATATTTTGCATATTTTGAGTTTGTAAAAAGCGAAGATTTTATCAACAACAGTTATAACGTGCGGCAGGAAGCCTTTGCGAGAACGGTTGTCCGGGGCAAAATATACTCGGCGGACGGTCAGGTATTAGCGGAAACGCAGACCGGTACGGACGGGAAGGAAACGCGCGTCTATCCGTACCAGAGGCTGTTTGCGCATATTGTGGGCTATTCTTCACAGACAAAGGGGCGTTCCGGAATTGAAGCGTGGGCAAATTTCAACTTGCTGCGTTCCCATGCCTTTTTTCTGGAAAAAGCCATGAACCAGCTGACTGACACCAAAAGTCCCGGGGACAACGTCATAACAACGCTTTCTGTCGCTTTGCAGCAGGCTGCGTACGACGCTTTGGGGAATTATAACGGGGCCGCCGTGGTTTTGGAAGCTTCGACCGGGAAGGCGCTTGCCATGGTGTCAAAGCCGGATTTTGATCCGGGCTCCATAGAAGAAAACTGGGATTGGATTGTGGCGGACGAAAACGGGGATTCTGCTCTTTTAAACCGCGCGTCGCAGGGGCTTTATCCGCCCGGATCGACGTTTAAAATTGTAACTGCGCTGGAATTTATCCGGGAAAACCCGCAAAGCTATGGAAATTACAGTTATACATGCAGCGGATCTGTCCAAAAGGAAGACAGCCGGTTGAGCTGTTTTGGCGGGAACGTGCACGGCCAGGTGGATTTAAAGCGTTCGTTTGCAAAATCCTGCAATACGTCGTTCGCCAATATCGGATTGTCTTTGGACCCCGGCCATTTTGCGGATACGTGCAAAGGCCTTTTGTTCCAGACCCCGCTTTTGGCCGATAAGATAGAAACGGTAAAAAGCAGCTTTGTATTAAACCGGGATTCTTCCGTCAGCGAAGTGATGGAAACCGCCATCGGGCAGGGAAAGACCTTAGTAACGCCGCTTCATATGGCTATGCTTACGGCGGCTATAGCAAACAGGGGCATTTTGATGAAGCCGTATGTAATAGAAAAAACGACGGATTATGCGGGAAATAAGGTGAAAGAATATGCGCATGAACCGTATGGGGAAGTCCTTTCCCAAAAGGAAGCGGATATCCTACAGGAATATATGAAAGAAGTGGTGGAGGACGGTACGGGAAGCGTATTAAAGGATGCGGGGTACGATGCGTACGGAAAAACCGGATCCGCGGAATTTGGCGCGAATAAAGGCGACAGCCACGCGTGGTTTGTGGGATATGCCAAAAAAGAAGGAAAACCGGATATTGCCGTGGCCGTAATTATGGAGGGGGCAGGGGCGGGCAGCTCCCATGCGGCGCCGGCGGCGAAACAGATATTCGACGCGTATTTTCGGGAATAAAGACATTTTTCAAATACGCTCCGGCAATCAGTCCTTGCAAGTGAAAAGAAAAAGAGTTATACTTAGTTTTAAGTTTTAAAACCACATCAGGAGGTATTGCAATGATAGAAGCAACGAGCTGTGGTGGTGTGGTAATTTTTCGTGGCAAGATTCTGGTGCTTTACAAAAATTTCAAAAACAAATACGAAGGGTGGGTTTTACCCAAAGGAACAGTAGAACCGGGAGAAGAATACAAAGAAACGGCCACCCGTGAAGTGCTGGAGGAAACCGGTGCGAAAGCGTCTATCATTAAATATGTAGGCAGAAGCCAGTATTCCTTTACCGTGCCGGAAGATACGGTGGAAAAGGAGGTGCACTGGTATTTGATGATGGCCGACAGTTATTACAGCAAACCACAGCGGGAAGAATATTTTGCAGATTCCGGGTATTATAAGTTTCATGAGGCATATCATCTGCTGAAATTTGCAAATGAAAAGCAGATCCTGGAGAAAGCATACAATGAATACCTGGATTTGAGGAAAAGTAATTTATGGGGCAGCCACAAATATTTTTAACTGCCAGAACCTGGTTTGCTGCGGCGCTAAAAGCTGTCAGATACCGTGTTTCATGGAAGAGATGGGAGTGATAGGGAGTTTGCATGGAATGGCATAAGGATTTGTATGCAGGAGAAAGCGTCCGGCGCAGGCAGCGGAACGTAAAGTGGAAAATTATGCACAATGCAGGGCAGCTTTACGTGTATGTTATTACGCTGGCTTCCGGTGAAAGTAACCTGTTGGATATCATACCGTCCTGGGAACTTTTGCAGAAGCATTATCCAAAGAGCGGGCTTTATGTCGTCGGCCTGGCCGGGAGTTACCGTGAAGCGCTGGAACTGGCCGGACATATTGTAAACGACGTATATAAGGCGACCGGAGGGTTTGATGTGAAGCGATATCTTAAACAGAGGGGAAAGCAGGACATATGAAGGTACTTTTCATCATTTTAACGGCGATAGGAATATTGCTTTTGCTTGTCCTGTTGCTGGCGGCGTTTGGCCTGTTTTGTCCCGTTTCGTACCGGTTGAAAGGAGAAGCCGAGGAGAAGGCGTCGTTTTTTTTTCGTTTTGGCTGGCTGTTTGGGCTTTTGTGGTTTGAATTTGTTTTAAAAAGCCCCGCGCCGGAAATTCGTCTTGGCATTTTCCGGTGGAAAAAGAATTTTGGCATAAAAGAGACCGAAGAAGAAAATATACAAAAGGCAGCCATACAAAGAACAACGGAGCAGGAAACAGCCATACCAAAAGAAACCGCTCAGGAAACAAAGACGCCGGAGCAGACAGCGCCGGATGCGCCGGAAGCGGACAGGCATGCGGAAGCTTTCTCGGGAAAAAAGAGCAGGGCCAGGCCAAAGCGGCGGGTATCCCGCAGGAAAAGGGCAAAGGAAGCGCAGGACAAAGAAACGGCGCGCGCCCGCACATGGAAAGAGAAATACGCGGGATTTAAGGCGGAAGTTTCAGATGAAAAAAATCACAGGGCTATCCGGCATTTATGGCAGGAACTTACGTATATTGCACTGCGTTTGAAGCCAAAGTATATAAAGGGGGAAATCTATTTTGCCACAGGAGATCCGGCGCTGACCGGGATGGCGACGGGGGCGCTCAGCCTGTTTCCCGTTTCGTACCGGTATGACGCGCGCGTTTATCCGGACTTTGCGGCGGATACGCCGTACATCCGCGGAACCATAGCCCTTGGAGGCAAAATGTCGCCGTACCATATGGTACGCGGCTTTATCCGGATCGTAAGAAATAAAAATACGATGCAGTTTATTCGAAAATTCAGATAACAGGAGGTTTTTTTAATGGGAGACAATACATTTCATGCAACCGTAGAATCTTTGTTTAAGGGAATGGACAGTTTTATTACGACAAAAACCGTCGTAGGGGAAGCCGTCCATATTGGGGATACGATTATCCTTCCGCTTGTGGACGTTTCGTTTGGCGTCGGGGCGGGCGTCTTTACGGGCAAAGAAAAAAATAACGGCGGCGGCGGTATGGGCGGCAAAATTATGCCAAGCGCAGTGCTTGTCATATCAAACGGCACGACCAAACTGGTAAATGTGAAAAATCAGGACGGAATTACAAAGATTTTGGATATGGTTCCGGATTTTGTAAATAAGTTTACCAGCAAGAATGAAAAGGCGGTAGACGATGGGGCAAAAGAGCAGGCTGCGGAAGAAATGGAACAGATGCTGGAAAAATCCGTAAAAGACAAATAAGCGTAAGGGCATAATGCCCGCATATTCATGAATGGAAAGAAAATGCATATATTAGGATATATGCATTTTTTTTCGGGGTCTGGCAGCATGAAAAAAGTAATCGGATATTCGCTTTTCTGTTTTGGGTTTGGAATGTTATTTATGTGGATTCTTCCAAGCGATTTCGTGGGTTTTTTGGTGATATGCGCCTGTATGCTGCTGGGATATTATCTGTTTTGCTGCGGGTGTTAGTATTGCATGCAGCGAACAATGTTGGCAAAGTTCCGTCAGCCAGAGGACAGGGGATGCGGCGT
>OFGG01000692.1_pt1 | contig 26686 bp, 23 predicted proteins | sample 1521701 | NCBI WGS metagenome assembly OFGG01 (sample SAMEA3504081, study PRJEB24116) | mouse gut metagenome | biome: mouse gut; feature: mouse-associated habitat; material: faeces | place: Denmark | collected 2011
GTGTTCGGTGTTCGGTGTTCGGTGTTCGGTGTTCGGTGTTCGGTGTTCGGTGTTCAGCGCGAAAGCGCGGCAGAATCCGTCCGCCGCAGGCCGCGGAGAAACCTGGGACGGACAGTGCGGAAAGGGGGAGCCATGCAGTCGAGATATGTGCAGATAGCGGAGCGGATCCGGGGGGAGATCGCCAGCGGGCAGTACGCCTCCGGGGCCAGGATACCCGCGGAGAACGAGCTGGCCCGGATGCTGGACGTCAGCCGCCCCACGGTGCGCCAGGCTCTGGACCTGCTGGCCAGGGAGGGGCTTCTGGTGCGGGTGAAGGGCAGCGGCACCTTCGTCTCCCAGTCCAAGCTGGTGCATGAATCCACCTCCTTCGTCACCGGATACCGGGAGGAGAGCAGGCGGAAGAACCGGATCCTGCGCACCAAGGTGGTGTGTCTGCGGACGCAGGAAGCCGGGGAGAAGGTGGGGGACGCCCTGAAGCTGGCCCCGGAGGAGCCGGTCACGAAGCTGGTGCGCATACGGCATCTGGAAAATATGTACGCCAACGCGCCGGTGGTCTATACCACCCTGTATGTCCCTGTAAAGCTGTTCCCGGACATGGCGCGGACAGACTTCACGGAGACCTCCTTTTACGAGGCGCTGGACAGCCGGGGCCTGTCCGTGGCCCACGCTTCCAGGCGGCTGGAGGTGGTCATGCCGCCGGAGGAGGTGGCGGCAGGGCTGGAGATCACGGCCTTCGAGCCTGTGGCCTTCATCGTCTCCCGGGGCTATACCGGAAGCGGCCAGGCAGTGGAGTACACGGAGAGCTATTATCCTGCCAGCAGGAGCAGCTTCCGGATAGAAATCGACCGGTGAGGGGAGGCGGCGGGCCGGATGAGAGGAAAGAGGAAGGGCATGGCGGGCTGATATGAAGGATGTATTTTTATGCCTGGACGTGGGCGGGACGCAAATCAAAGGAGCAGCCATCGGGAAGGACGGCGAAATGTGCGGAAACATTCTTTATTTCGACTCCCGGGCAGGGGAGGGCAAAGGAGCCCTGCTGGAGCATTTCGCGGAGATTCTGCGCAGAATCCTGCCTCAGGGCGCGGAAGCGGCGGGGATCAGGATGGCGTTCCCCGGCCCCTTCGATTATGAGAGGGGAATCTGCCTGATCCGGGGCCTGGACAAATATGAAAGCCTCTACGGCGCGGATCTGCGTCGGGAGATTTCGAGCCGCCTGGGCATCCCGCCGCAGCGCGTCCGGTTCGCCAATGACGCGGCGGCTTTTGCGCTGGGGGAGATGGGCTTCGGCCAGGCCCGGGGCGCGGAGAGGATCCTGTGCGCATGCATCGGGACCGGGTGCGGCAGCGCTTTCGGCGTGGCGGGCAGGCTGGCGGCGGAGGGGACACCCGGCGTGCCGGAAGAGGGATATATCTATAACACGCCTTTTCTGGAGGGCTGCGTGGACGATTACATCTCCCGCCGGGGGCTCATGGCATTGACCAGAGAGCGGCTGGGAGAGGCGCTGGACGGAAAGGCTCTGGCCGGGCGTGCCATGGAGGGGGACGATGCCGCGGGGGCGTGCTTCCTGGCTTTCGGGGACAGGATACGGGCCGCGCTGGAGCCGTTCCTGAGGGCCTTCCGTCCGGACGCGCTGTGCCTCGGCGGCCAGATCATGGGCAGCGCCGCCCTGAATGAAAAGGGGGTGGAGGAGTTCTGCGCCGCGGCGGGGATACGGGTCTGCGTCACGGCGGACACATCGCTGCGCACGCTCCAGGGGCTCACCCGCATTTAGAGACAGACGAATCAAAAGAATCAGAAAAACAATAAAAACCATAAAAACAGGAAGAAACAGGAGGATTTTCATTATGATGCAGGATTGGTTCAGGAAAGCGAAGCTGGGTATCTTCATCCACTACGGGATTTACGCCGTGGGAGACGTGTCGGAGTCGTGGTCCTTCCACAACGGCAATATCTCCTATGAGGACTACATGAAGCAGTGCGACGGCTTCACGGCATCCAAGTTCGACGCCAGGGCCTGGGCGGACTTGTTCAGGCGGGCAGGGGCCCAGTACGTGGTCATGACATCCAAGCACCATGACGGGGTGGCGCTGTTCGACACCAAGTATTCCGATCTGAACGTGCTGAAGAAGACTCCGGCAAAACGGGATATCGTCAAGGAGTATACGGAAGCCGTCAGGGAGGCGGGCATGAAGGTGGGCATCTATTTCTCCCTGATCGACTGGTCGGATCCCCGCTACAGGACCGTGTACCCCGAGGGGGAGAAGCCGGAGGACCACCTGAAGGATGTCTTCGCCACCCCGGCGGGAGGCCCGGAGGATCCGGAGAAATGGCAGGAGTTCCTGGAGTTCAACAACAACCAGCTCAGGGAGCTGATGACCAACTACGGCACGGTGGACCTCCTGTGGTTCGACGGGGACTGGGAGCGCAGCGCAGCCCAGTGGAAAGCCAAGGAGTTCAAGGCCTATCTGGAGTCCCTGAACCCCGAAGTCATCGTGAATTCCAGGCTCCAGGGCTACGGGGACTATGAGACCCCGGAGCAGGGCATCCCCGTGATCGGGCCCAAGGGCGTGTGGGAGTTCTGCACCACCATCAACGATTCCTGGGGATACCGCCCCTCGGACAACGACTACAAGACCAGCCGCCAGATCATCCGCATGTTCTGCGACTGCCTGACCCTGGGCGGGAAGATGCTGCTGGACGTAGGGCCGAAGGAGGACGGCACCTTGGACGAGAGACAGGTGAAGGTGCTGGAGGATTTGGGCCGGTTCATCCATGACAACGAGGAGGCCATCTACGAGACGGAGAAGGGATTGAGCTACAACCAGTTCCTGGGAGGCAGCACCCTGTCCCAGGACAAGAAGACCATCTACCTGTTCGTCTACGACAAGCCCGCGGAGAACCTGTGCGTGAAGGGCATCAAGACTCCCGTGAAGCGGGTCAGCGTCCTGCACACGGGGGAGGAGCTTACTTTCAGCTATACCGGGGCCCTGCCCTGGAGCGGCATCCCTGGCACCCTATGGATCCGGGCGGACAAGATGGAGATGCACCCCTTGACCACCGTTCTGAAGGTGGAGCTGGAGGGGGAGATTACCTATAACCTGGGCCATGGGGAGGTCGTGACCAACAATGATTAAGAAAGTATACATCGTACATCATTCCCATACGGACGTGGGATATACGGATCTGCAGGAACAGATTATCTATAATCAGATAAATAATATACGAAATGTCGTATCACTCGTCAGGAACGGCTATGAGCAGGACGGACCGGAGAAGGGCTTCAAGTGGAACTGCGAGACCTACTACTGTGTGGAGCAGTTCCTGAAGTCCGCCTCCCCCCGGGAACAGGAGGACTTTTTCGAGCTGGTGCGGAAGGGCAATATCGGCATCTCCGCCACATACCTGAACTTCAACGACCTGGCGGACGCGGATATGCTGGACCGCAGGACGGCCGAGATGCAGGCGCTGTTCACCGGCAGGGGCCTGCCTGTGCGGGCCGCCATGAACGCGGACATCAACGGGATATCCCTGGGGGCCAGGGACGCGCTGATCAAGAACGGGATCGAGTTCCTGTTCACCAATATCCACACCCACCACGGCATGTACCCGCTCTATCAGAACCAGACGCCCTATTTCTGGGAGAGCGAAGGGGGCGGCAGGCTGCTTGTGTGGAACGGGGAGCACTACAACCTGGGCAACGCCCTGGGCATCGTGTTCAACCGGAACGTGAACTATATGACCGAGAGCTATTTCGGGAAAAAAGAAAACGCGTCGGCGCTGGACGCCCTGCATGACAAGCTTGGGGAGAGCATCCGGGAGTATGAGGACAGCGGCTACCCTTATGATTTCTATATCACCAGCGTCAGCGGCGTCTTCTCCGACAATGCCCCCGCCAACCCGGCCATCATCGCCACGGTGAACGCTTTTAATAAGCGGTTCGGCGAGGAGGTGGAGCTGCGGATGGTGACCCTGGAGGAGCTCTACGGCCTGATTCGGGAGCAGACGGCGGAGGCGCCTGTGTACAGAGGGGCCATCAACGACTGGTGGGGCAACGGCGTGGGGAGCACCCCCTACGCGGTGAAGCACTACAGGGAGGCCCTGCGGCTGGCCCACACCTGCGACCGGCTGGAGGAGAAGACGGGGGTGCGGGACGACGGCCTGGCCCGGACAGGGGAGGACAATGCCCTGCTGTACGCGGAGCACACCTGGGGCCATTCCGCCACGATTACGAATCCCTACGACACCATGGTGACCAACCTGGACATCCGCAAGACCAGCTACGCCTCCAAGGCCCATGAGGCCGCGGCCATGCGAAAGAGCGGGCAGTGCCACCTGCTGGGGGACATCCTGCGGTATTACAATAACAGCGGCCAGGTGAAGGCCGTCTCCACCAGCGCCACGGAGGGCCTGTTCGCGGTGGAATTCTATGTGGAGACATTGAGCCTCCCCGGCGTGAAAGTGTGGGATGCCCGGACCGGCGAGACCTTCACGGTACAGCTCTCCTCCCATCCCAGGGGCGTGCTGGTGAGCTTTGCGGCACGGTTCGGGCCCCTGGAGGAGCGGGTCTTCGACTATGAGGAGCAGCCCGCGCCGGAGGAGAAGCTCTATACCCGCGCTGCCTGGGTGGGGGCGGAGCGCGTGCGGGATATCGTGAACACCTATGATGCGGAGACGTATAAGCTCCCCTATGGCCTGGAGAACGACTGGTTCCGGATTCGGTACCGGATAGGGGAGGGCATCACTTCCTTCTACCATAAAAAAGGCGGCATCGAGATGCTGAAGGAGGGGCTGGAGAGCTTCTTTACACCCGTCTACGAATGTACGGAGATCCGTAAGGGAGTCTACGGGGAGCGCAGCCGCCTGGGGCGCAATATCAGGGGGCTCCACGCTGAGCAGTATCAGGCGGATTTGAAGGATATCAAGATCCTGGACCACGGCCCCGTATTTGACCGGGTGGAGCTGGAATTCGAGCTGGAGGGGACGTACCACAGCAGTGTAATCATAAAGCTTTACAGGCAGCTTCCCAGGATAGAGTTCGCCTACCAGGTGGCGAAGACCCTGAGCACGGACATCGAGAGTCTTTACATGCCCCTGTCCCTGAACCTGCCGGGCAGCAGCCTCCATATCCACAACGGCGGCGTGGCCATGCGGCCGGGAGTAGACCAGCTTCCGGGCAGCAACATGGAGTATTATATGGCGGATCAGGGCGTATTGTACCAGAGGGGCGGGGAGGGAATCCTGATCAATGCCCTGGACACCTCCCTGCTCTACATGGGCCGGATGGAGCACCATCCGATCCTGCTGTGCGACAACAGGGAGGAAAACAACCATCGCCCCGTGTATAGCTGGATCATGAACAATACCTGGGAGACCAACTTCAAGATGGATCTCTCCGGGTTCGGGGAATTCCGCTACGCCCTGGAGCTGCGGGAGGGCTCCCTGGAGGAGAACCTCCGCGGGCTGAAGGAGAACGATATGGGGACGGTGGCGTTCATCGTGGGGTGAGCTGTCTTGGGATTTTCATGCAAGATACGCATGAAAACACCTCGCGGCGGCACTGAGTGAACAGTAACGGTGAGCCGCCAAATGCGGAAAAATCTTGCGGAATCCGATTGACGAACCCGCGGGGGTATGGTATAGTACAAGCATACGGAAATGGAAAACAGAGGGACAGAGTCTTCCATGTAAATATTTTGGCAACTGGGTTGCCTTATTGATTGAGTTAAAAGCTCAAATTTTATAAGTTGGTGACTATAAACCGGTGCTGATGCACATCTAACTTGTGAAACGGTCAATAAGAGTAGTAAAAGTAAAATATTTGCTATATAGACTCTAAAAACCATATATCTGTTCTATTCATTTCGTTCCGCGTCCTTTCGCCGGAAGGCCTGGACAGGAAAAGGAAAAGAGACAGAGACTTAAAAAGCAAGTGATGGAAGCGTCGCTTGCTTTTTTACATGCACAGGCCCGCGCGCAAAGCGCTATGGCGCTTGGAATGTGCCGCTGGAGCGGCGCGCGGGCCGCGCGGCGAGTAGCAGGAAGTTCTTCTCTACTCGATTACGAAAAATTCCTGCGTTCCAATGGCCGGAAGAGAAGGATAAAGGAGAGAACATGAGCGAGAAATTTACCCTGTACGGCTTCAACAACCTGACCAAGTCCCTGAGCTTCAACATCTATGACGTGTGCTACGCCAAATCCCAGCGGGAGCAGAAGGACTACATCGCTTATATCGACCAGCAGTACAATTCCGAACGTCTGACCAAGCTCCTGGTGGACGTGACGGAGATGATCGGCGCTACGGTGCTGAACATCTCCAGCCAGGACTATGAGCCCCAGGGGAGCTCCGTCACCATCCTGATCGCCGACGAGAGCAAGGTGCCCATGGGGGATACCACCATTGCAATGGGGGATGCCGCCATCGCCCCGGGGGATGCCGCTATGCCCATGGGGGATACTGTCCTGGCCCATCTGGACAAGAGCCACATCACGGTTCACACCTACCCGGAGTACCATCCCGACACCTACCTGGCCACCTTCCGGGTGGACATCGACGTGGCCACCTGCGGGGAGATTACGCCCCTGTCCACCCTGGACTACCTGATTGGCTCCTTTGATTCCGACATCATCACCATGGACTACCGGGTCAGGGGCTTCACCAGGGACGTGGCGGGCCAGAAGCTGTTCATGGACCACAGGATGACCTCCATCCAGGACTTCATCGACGGGGCCACCCTGCGGCGGTATGACGCCGTGGACATCAATGTGTATGAGGCCAATCTCTTCCACACGAAAATGCTGATCAAGGAGATCGACCTTCAGAACTACCTGTTCAACAGCGACGTCTATGAGCTGGCGCCCAAGCTGCGGCTGGAGATCATGGGGAACCTGCGCCGGGAGATGATAGAGATATTCAGCGGGAGGAATATTTATTCCCGCGAGCAATGAGCCAAGCGGCCGTGCTTGCAAGGCCAGTTGGAGAATGCCGCGAAGGGGCAAATACCAAAGTGTCCGAAGGACGCTTTCAGCTCTGCAGCGTTGCAGGCTTGATGTCCCTTTGCTTGCAGCGGGGTATTTGATTCCCCCTGAGCCCCGGGACAGGGCTGGGCTGGTTAAAGGATTCCGGCTGCGGGGGAGGGCTGTCCTGCGAGCCGCGTCAGGGCCGCCCATTGCCGGGGCTATGGCATAAAGCGGGCGCTGCCGGGGATAGGGACGGTCCGGGATATTCGGATTCCGGGAGGCGTATGGATTTCAGGAAAGGGGATATGCACGGATGGGACATTTGGGTCAGGAGAGGGCGCCGATCTACGAGGCGCTGGAGGTATTCCGGGGGGAGCGGATCGTGCCCTTCGACGTGCCGGGGCACAAAAGGGGACAGGGCAATCCGGAGCTGACAAAGCTTCTGGGGAAGCAGTGCGTGTCCATCGACGTGAACTCCATGAAGGCGCTGGACAATCTCTGCCATCCGGTGTCCGTGATCCGGGAGGCGGAGGAGCTGGCGGCGGATGCCTTCGGGGCGGCCTACGCCTTCCTCATGGTGGGCGGCACCACGTCCTCCGTCCAGAGCATGGTGCTTGCCGTCTGCAAGAAGGGGGACAAGATCATCCTGCCCAGGAATGTCCACAGGAGCGTCATCAATGCCCTGGTGCTCTGTGGGGCCATACCCATATACGTGAATCCGGACATGGACAGCCGCCTGGGCATCGCGCTGGGCATGAAGCTGTCCCAGGTGGAGCGGACGGTTTCCGAGCACCCGGACGCGGTGGCGGTATTGGTGAACAATCCCACCTATTACGGCATCTGCTCGGATCTGCGGAGCATCGTGGCCCTGGCCCACAGGCACGGCATGAAGGTGCTGGTGGACGAGGCCCACGGGACGCATTTCTATTTCGGGGCGGACATGCCGGTCTCCGCGATGTCTGCCGGGGCGGACATGGCTTCCGTGAGCATGCATAAATCCGGCGGGAGCCTGACCCAGAGCTCCTTCCTGCTGACGGGGCCGGACATGAACCCGGGCTATGTGCGCCAGATCATCAACCTGACCCAGACTACAAGTGCGTCTTACCTGCTGCTGGCCAGCCTGGACATCTCCCGCCGCAACCTGGCCCTGCGGGGCAGGCAGGAGTTCGCCAAGGTGACGGCGCTGGCGGAGTATGCCAGAAAGGAGATTGGCGCGATTGGCGGCTACTATGCCTACGCTTCGGAGCTGATCAACGGGGACAGCATCTTCGACTTCGACAGGACGAAGCTGACGATCAACACCTTAGGGATAGGACTGGCGGGCATCGAGGTCTACGACCTGCTGCGGGACGAGTACGATATCCAGATGGAGCTGGGGGACATCGCCAATGTGCTGGCCTACATCTCCATCGGGGACAGGGAGCGGGATACGGAGCGCCTGATCGGGGCGCTGGAGGAAATCAAGCGCAAATACGGCAGAAGCAATGCGGACATGTATGCGCAGGAATATATCGAGCCCAGGGTGGCGGTGTCGCCCCAGAGCGCATTTTATGCGGAGAAGGAGTCGCTGCCGCTGATGGAGACCAGGGGGCGGATCTGCAGCGAATTCGTGATGTGCTACCCGCCGGGGATTCCCATCCTGGCACCGGGGGAGGAGATCACGGATGCGATACTGGAGTACATCGTCTACGCGAAGGAGAAGGGCTGTTCCATGACCGGGCCGGAGGACGCGGGGATAGAGCGGCTGAACGTGCTGCGGGAGGAGTGGATGACATAGGAGGTTGCGGCGGTGAGGAGGGACGTGGCCCGTCTCTTCGGGATGCCGGGCAGGGACTTCCGGGCCTCGGCTTAAGGGGCGCATTGTGTAGGAGCCTTATTCCGAAGCGGTATTTATACTGCTTAACGATTTCACTTGCCGTGAAACCAGACTGCATAACGCTGACTGGTTCATTCGCATAATTACATTAGGCAGTATTCAGCGTTATGCAGTATATGTTTTTTTACCGCTGTGAGGACATGAGGGAAGTAGGGGAAGGAGCTCCGCCCAGGGCGGTATGGCGGGGCGGTTGCGTAAATCGCGCCTGAGCGCGAAGGAGGTGTGAGTATGGAATTATGGTTTTCGGAACAGCATACACCGGATGTAAAGCTTTCCATCAAGGTGGAGAGGCAGCTATGCGGCGTGGAGAGCGGGTTCCAGCGGATCGATGTGTTCGAGTCCCCGGAGTTCGGGCGGTTCCTGACGCTGGACGGCTACATGATGCTCACGGAGAAGGACGAATTCATCTATCACGAAATGATGGTGCATGTGCCCATGGCGGTGCACCCGCGTGTGCGTAGCGTCCTGGTCATCGGGGGCGGAGACGGCGGTATCGTCAGGGAGCTGGTGAAGTACCCGGAGGTGGAGCGGATCGACCTGGCGGAAATCGACGAACAGGTGGTCACCGTATGCAGGCAATATCTGCCGGGAGTCTCCTGCGGCCTGGAGGACAGCCGGGTCCACATCTACTATGAGGACGGCATGAAGTTCGTGCGGCGAAAGGCCGGTGAATACGACCTGATCGTGGTGGACTCCACGGATCCCTTCGGGCCCGGGGAGGCGCTGTTCACCAAGGAATTCTACGGGAACTGCTACAAGGCCCTGCGGGAGGACGGCATCATGGTGAACCAGCACGAGAGCCCCTTCTACGAGGCGGATGCCAAGGCCTGCATGCGGGCCCACAAGCGCATTGTGGAGAGCTTCCCCATCAGCAGGGTGTACCAGGCCCATATCCCCACCTACCCCTCAGGGCACTGGCTCTTCGGCTTCGCCTCCAGGAGATACCATCCGGTCCACGACCTGGACGGGGAGCGCTGGCTGGAGAGAGGGATCGAGACCAGGTATTACACGCCCAGGCTCCACATGGGGGCCTTCTGCCTGCCGGCCTATGTGGAGCGGCTGCTGCGGAAGGTGGAGATACACGAGGGGTAAGAGAGGGGCAGGCTTCGTGCTGATGCAAACCCAGTCATGATTGATTAGAAAAAAGATGTATGGAGACAGGCTGCGGTGAGGAAGCATGTTCGGGACTGGTACCCCGGTGCAGAGGAAGCATATCGGAATATTGGAAGAAGAAACGGAGAGAAGAAAATGGCTAAGATACTGATAATCGGCTGCGGCGGCGTGGCTGCCGTGGCTATCCAGAAATGCGCGAAGAAGGCGGATGTGTTCTCGGAGATCTGCATCGCCAGCCGCACGGTGTCCAAATGCGATGCCCTGAAGGAGAAGCTTGCGGGCGCCACGGCGGCGAAGATCACCACCGCCCAGGTGGACGCGGACAATGTGGAGGAGCTGATCGCCCTGATAGAAAGGGAACAGCCCAAGGCCGTGCTGAACCTGGCCCTGCCCTACCAGGACCTGACCATCATGGAGGCCTGCCTGGCCTGCAAGGTTGATTACATCGACACCGCCAATTACGAGGCGGAGGACACGGAAGACCCTGCCTGGCGGGCTGTATACGAAAAAAGATGCAGGGAAGAGGGATTTACCGCGTATTTCGACTATTCCTGGCAGTGGGCCTACAGGGAGCGCTTCGAGAAGGCCGGAATCACGGCCCTGCTGGGCAGCGGCTTCGACCCCGGGGTCACCAGCGTCTTCTCCGCCTATGCCCTGAAGCATTATTTTGAAGAAATCCACTATATCGATATCATGGACTGCAATGGCGGTGACCACGGCTATCCCTTCGCCACCAACTTCAACCCGGAGATCAATCTGCGGGAGGTGTCCGCCAAGGGTTCCTACTGGGAGGACGGCCGCTGGGTGGAGACGGAGCCCATGGAGATCAAACGGGAGTACGACTTCGCCCAGGTGGGGAAGAAGGACATGTATCTGCTGCACCATGAGGAGATCGAGTCCCTGGCCAAGAACATCCCCGGCGTGAAGCGCATCCGCTTCTTCATGACCTTCGGCACAAGCTACCTGACCCACATGAAATGCCTGGAGAACGTAGGCATGCTGCGCACGGATCCGGTGCTGTTCGAGGGCAGGGAGATCGTGCCCATCCAGTTCCTGAAGGCCCTGCTCCCTGACCCGGCCTCCCTTGGCCCCAGGACGGTGGGCAAGACGAATATCGGCTGCATCTTCACCGGCGTGAAGGACGGGAAGGAGAAGTCCGTCTACATCTACAATGTGTGCGACCATCAGGAATGCTACAGGGAGCTTGGCTCCCAGGCCATCTCCTACACCACCGGCGTCCCCGCCATGATCGGGGCCATGCTGGTGATGGAGGGCATCTGGAAGAAGCCCGGCGTGTTCAATGTGGAGGAGTTCGACCCGGATCCCTATATGGAGGCGCTGAACGAGTACGGCCTGCCCTGGGTGGTGGAGGAGAATCCGGTTCTGGTGGATTAGACAATAAGTATGCCTGCTGGCATTGGATTGAAAATAGCGGGGAGGTCAGCTTCATGAATCAGGATACGCTCATGTTCTTTGAGGGAAAGCCGGAGGCCCTGGCGCTGTACCAGAACTTCGCCGAAAAGCTGTTTTCGGAGGTCGGCCAGGTGCAGGTCAGGGTGCAGAAGACCCAGATTGCATTTTCCAACGGCCATAACTTCGCCTTCGTGTCCTTCCTGCCTGTGCGGAAAGCGAAGGAGCGGCCGCAGCACTATATCGTCGTCACCTTCGGGCTGGGGCATCAGGTGGAATCCCCCCGCATCGACGGGGCAGTGGAGCCCTATCCCAACCGCTGGACCCATCATGTCCTGATCTCCAGGGAGGCGGAGATCGACGGGGAGCTGATGGGCTGGGTGAGGGAGGCCGCGGAGTTTGCGGCGCGGAAACGGCGGATGAGTTGAAAACGATGAGGGAAAAGGAATGGAGGAAAAAGGGATGAGGAAATTCGCGGTTTTATTGTATCCGGACTTCTCTTTGCAGGAGATAACCTGTCTTACATCTGCGCTCACGATCTGGTTCGGTGAGAAGATTGACTTTATCGCAAGCGAAAAGAAGGAATATGTAAGCGAGGAGGGTTTGTGTGTCCTCCCCACCAGGACAACGGCAGAAGCGAGGATAACAGATTACGACTGCGTGATTCTGCCGGGGACAGTCAACCCGCTGCCTGCGCTGTTCGATGATGGGCTGATTGATTTCCTCAGGGGCGGAATGCAGTCAGATATCGTATTCGCGGCTGTTTCTTCCGCTCCGATTTTGCTGTCTAAAGCGGGAATCCTAAACGGCAGGAAGTTCACCTCGGGGTATTTCATGCAGATGGCAGACACTTTTACGTTTGTGGAAAAAGATAATTTCATACACAAGGGAGTGGTTGAAGACGGAAATGTCATAACGGCTGTGGGCATGTTCTTCAGGGAATTTGCCGAAGCTGTGCTGCGCAGGTTCGGGTATGATATCGGGAAGGAGTTCATGCGCGACAAGCCGGAAGATTTTACGGAAGAAGAGCTGACATTCTACTGGTCTGATGAGGAATATCAGGAATTTCTGGAGGAATTGAAGGCTTATACCGGTTAGGCTGCATGAGTCAAGACATACGAACACGGGAAGGCCCTGGAGGCGGCTCCCGGCAGAGACGAAAGGGCCTGGGGCTCAGCTGCAGGGTGGAAAAGCAGCCGGAGGACTGGCCCATATGGCGCAACCCGGACGATTCCCAGGTCAAGGCCGACCCCAGACGGGAGGCCTGGGTGGAACGGGCGAAAGGGTAAGGGACATTGCTGTTCTGGCGGGAACAGAGGCCTGATGATAGGGGCTCTATTGCTTGAATGAATGATATGCCTGTCTGCGGAATGAAGGAATGGGTGGATTCCTGACATACGCCAGACAGGCAAATCTTTTTTGCGCAACAGACAAGGCTACCTGTGACATATCAGGGTCTTATCGGCTCTTTTAGCCGTTCCGTAAATCTGGTGTCCTCGGTGACGGCATCCGTCATATCGCACAGAACTTCCGGACGGAGGCCTGGGCTGCTCATTTCCTGGCCACCAAAGTGAACTCCCCCGGCACCCTGTCATTGGTCCAGGCCGGGTGCTCGTCGAACCGCTCTAGCGCAAAGCCGCAGCCGATGACGGAATTGATGATCTCGCTGACGGTATATTTCCGGTAGAGGCATTTGGGCATCCGGCTCCGCACAGGCTCCTCATAGAACCGCGCATGGGCCATCTCCCCCTCGAAGACAGCCGTGTCGAAATACCCCCTGGAGGGCTGCTCCAGTTCCAGGAGGTCCGCGATTTTCGTAAAGGGATGGAAATCGCTGCAGATCATCTTCCCGGCGGGCTTCAGCAGAGTATGGCAGACCTTCATGAACTGGTCGATATCGTGGAAATAGTGCAGGATGCCGCCCTCCATGAACACTATGTCAAAATAGCCGCCGTAGCGCCCCGGGTCGATTTCCAACACATCGCACACTTCATAACGGATATCCGCACCTGCGGCCCCGGCGAACTCCATGGCATATCTGCGGTTGTCCTCCGAAATGTCGAATACCGTCACCTCCGCGCCCAGCAGGGCCAGAGGAACTGCCTTTTTCCCGCAGGAGCCGCATATATTGGCCACACGGACGCCCTCATAGCGGTCAAAGTAGGCCGCAAACTGTTTCAGCATGCGCAGAGGATTCGCCACGGCCTCTTTGGCCCTCTCGGCAGGCGGGCCGGAGTGGGTCATCCAGAAATCATAGGCGGAATATTCCCAGGCTTTCTTGTTCTGGGCGCGGTAGTTCTCGGATGTCTGCTGTTCCATTTGCTGTTCTCCTTTCTTTCCGGGCCGTAAGCCCGGCAATCACCCCAAAGGCCTGAAATGCTCCAGTGTTTTGCACGGATGGTAGAAGCACTGGAACATCACGTCCAGGCCAAAGGCATCATAAATGCTCCCGAAGAGCTCGTTCCCAAAGCTGTAGATAGGCGTCTGTTCCAGAGATGCCGATTCTTCCGGATAGAGGTGTGGATTCCACCAGTATGTCCTGAACTGCTCGTCGATCTCCTTCTCCGAAATCAGGCCGCCTTCAAGCCTTCTGACAGTGTCCTGAAAAAGGGCGAGGTGTTCCGGAAAATGCCTGTTGAGGATGGCCATGGCCGGAATGCCGATATTGGCATCCAGGCCGGGGTTCATCCTTTTGGATAGTATTCCTTCCGCATTGTTGCAGAACTTTATGGCCATCCCCTCGCCGGTGAAGCGGAAGATGTACCGCTCAAGAGCGCTGAATTTTTCGGTAAAGGAATGATAGCTGCCCACCAGCTTCATTGTCTGCAGATGGTGCATCTCATGCAGGATGACATAGGGCAGCTCTTCCATGGCGCAGTATGTCTCGACGCCGAACAGATCCAGGTGCAGCGCATTCTCATGCACATAGCCGAAAGAAGGGCCGAAGCTGAGGGTGGAGACTACATCTATATCATCTAAGTACACATCGCCGGGGAAAGCGGCCCGGAGCCTGTCCTGGAGGTTTTGCAGATTCTCCTCTGTCAGCATGCCCATGAGCCTGCGGTATCTGTCACGGTACTTCTGCGGGTGGGCAGCGCAGTCCAGCCACAGCCCATGTCTGTCCCGCAGGGCCGTCCTGCGGTCAGGGCTCAGTTCGGGAATGTCCTCCGGGGCGATGGTCCTGAAGCGGGCGAAATAGGACACAAGAGGCTCCCTGGAGTCCAGGCCGTATCTTCTGGCCTCAAAGAGATAGTCCTCATGGCCTAAGATGTCGGCCGCAGCCTGTGGATCTTCCTGCCCCATGCCGGATTTCGCCACATATTCCAGCATCAGGGGGATGCTGGATGTCCTTAGTCTCATTGCCAGTTCCTCCGTAATCTTGTCGTTTTGCGGATATCGTATTCTCAGTATACAGGAGCCGGGGCCGGTTTGCAACCTTTTCATGCGCTGCTATTTATACTGCAGACCGCCAGGATTTACAGTGGTGTCGCTGGGAAAGTGCTTGGCTGGCGGTCTGCGGTCGGGTTGCACTGCATATTTAACCGGTGCGCAGTATAAATAGAATTGTGCAAATGACCTTGCACAAAGACGGAAAATATGCTGCTATGTGCAAATAGGAGGTGTACGGAAGAATTGGCGCTGACATAAAGGAAGCGGAACAGAGTTGTCGGAAATGGGCAGTTTGTTTTTTTACACAAAACACTTGCGCGGTTCATATAAAAGTGATATTATAGTGATATCAATCAGAAACAAAAAACATATGAAGGCCGGAAGAAATGGCAGGAATACTGCCGTGGACAACAGAGGAGCGGGAGTGACAGGAGGAAACGGACAATGCTTGAAATCAAGAACCTGACAAAAACCTACAAAGGCGGCAAGACCGCGGTGAACGATCTGTCCCTGACGGTGCGGGCCGGGGACATCTACGGCTTCATCGGCCACAACGGTGCCGGGAAGACCACTACCATCAAGGCCGTGGTGGGCATCCATGACTTCGACAAGGGGGAGGTCCGTGTGGACGGCAAGGACGTGCGCACCCAGTCTCTTGAATGTAAGAAAGCCATGGCCTACATCCCCGACAACCCGGACATCTACGAGTACCTGACGGGCATCCAGTACCTGAACTTCCTGGCGGACATCTACCAGGTGCCCGGTAAGGAGCGGGAGGAGCGCATCCGCAGGGAGGCGGAGGACTTCGGCATCTATTCCGTACTGGGAGATCTGGTGTCCACCTATTCCCACGGCATGCGGCAGAAGCTGGCCCTCACGGGGGCGCTGATTCACGAGCCCAAGCTCCTGGTGCTGGATGAGCCCTTCGTGGGGCTGGACCCGGAGGCCTCCCTGCTGCTGAAGCGCAAGATGCATGCCTTCTGCGAAAAGGGCAGCGCCATCTTCTTCTCCACCCATGTGCTGGAGGTGGCGGAGAAACTCTGCAACCGCATCGCGGTGATCTCCGGCGGAAAGCTGATCGTGGAGGGCGACACAAAGGAGCTCACCAGAGACAAATCCCTGGAAGACGTATTTATGGAGGTGACCCATCATGACAAGGCAGATTAGGCTACTGACAAAGCTTTCCCTGTACGGAATGTTCGGCTTCAACGAATTCCGCCATACCAGAGACGGAAAGAAGAAGCTCCGCTTCTGCCTCATGGGGGCGCTCTGGGTGCTCCTGATCCTGATGCTGGCGGGCTATGTGGGACTGACCAGCTACGGGCTCACATCCATAGGCATGGGGTATTTCGTCCCTGCTGTTCTGGGCATGCTGGTATCGCTGGTGACGTTCTTTTTCACCATGACCAAGGCCGGTCCTATGCTCTTTGACCAGAGGTCCTATGAAAAACAGGTGGCCCTGCCGGTGGAGGCGAAGAGCATCATCGTCAGCCGGTTCCTGTCCATGTACCTGACGGACATGATGCTGGGGCTTGTGGTGATGCTGCCGGGAATGGCGGTGTACGGCGTGGCGGAGAGGCCGGGTCTTGCTTTTTATCTCTACGGATTCTTTGTCATCCTCTTCCTGCCCCTGCTGCCCCTGACGGCGGCTTCCGTGGTGGGGGCCCTGATCGCGGGCATCGCGGGCAGATGGAAGCGGGGGAACCTGGCCTCCATCCTGCTGACCATGATTTTCGTGTGCGTCGTTCTGGTGGGGAGCATGAGCCTGGGCAGGCTGGACGAAAGCCAGCTCGGGGCCATGATGGAGGAGATGGCGCTGCAAATGGAGCGTCAGATCGGCAGGCTCTATCCCCCGGCTATCTGGATCTCCGAGGCCATGGTGTCCGGGAAAGCGGCATGGCTGCTCCTGTTCCTGGGGGTGTCCCTGGGGTGCTTCCTGATTTTCCTGGAAATCCTGGGGCGCTTTTACGGCCGTGTGTGCCAGATGCTCAGCGCCAGGGAGGCCCGGGGGAACTATCAGATGGAGCGGCTGCAGGCCAAATCCGTCATGCGGAGCCTGGTGGAGCGGGAGTGGAGGCGCTATTTTGCCTCCAGCGTCTATGTGGTGAACACGCTGACAGGAGAGCTGATGATGGTGCTGCTGGCCGTGGGCGTGGCCCTGGCGGGGAGGGAGGCTGTGGACCAGCTGCTGGGCCTGCCCGGGGCGGTGGACAGGACGCTGCCTGTGCTGCTGGGGGCCATGCCCGTGATTATGCCTCTGACCGCCTGCTCCCTGTCCATGGAGGGGAAGAGCTGGTGGATGACCCAGACCCTGCCGGTGAGCAGGCGGGAGCTAATCTGGAGCAAGGTGACCCTGCAGCTGATCGTGGCGCTGCCCTTCTATCTGGTGTCTGAGGCGGCGCTGATCGTGGCGCTGCGCCCGGGCCTTCCAGAGGCGGTGTGCCTGCTGGCGGTGCCCGCGGCCTATATCCTCTTCGGCGCCAGGGCGGGGATAGCGGTGAACGAGAAATTCCCCGTCTTCGACTGGGACAGCGAGGTCAAGGTGGTGAAGCAGGGGGCTTCCGCCTTCGTGATGGTGGTCATAGGGCTGGTATCGGCGGCAGTGCCCATCATTGCCCTGTTCGTCCTGGAGGGGATGGCAGTTTTCGTGTATGGAGCCACTGTGGGGGCGCTCCTGCTGCTGACATGGCTCCTGGACCTTGGCGGGAAAAAGCCCTGCCCTCCCTATCGCCTGGATTAGGCCCGCTGGGGGTGCAGCCCCGATATCCGGCATCCGCGGCGAAGCAGTGGACAGGTCCTCCCGAATCCGTTATAATATATATGTGGCAATAAAATCTTGCTCAAAAACCGGATAAACGGCATGACTTGCTGTGCTATGCGGCTGGCAAGAATTATACTGCAGACCGCCAGATTTACAGTGGTGTCTCCGGGAAAGTGCTTAGCTGGCGGTCTGCAGTCGGGTTGTACTGCAAATTTAACCGGTGTGCAGTATAAATGCCGTTTATATAGCCTAAAAGTACAGGGAGGCAGCGGAGGATGAAGCTGATATTTTTCGACGTGGACGGGACGCTGATCGGCGATAAGGGACAGGTTCTGGCACAGAGCACGAAGGAAGCCATAGGAAAAGCAAGGGACAACGGCCACATCTGCATGGTCAATACGGGCAGGACATGGAGGCTGGTGGCAGACTGGCTTCCGGGGCAGGCGGATTTTGACGGGTATCTGCTGGGGTGCGGCAGTATGGCCCGGTATCGGGGGGAAGTCCTCTGGCACAGGACATTTTCCATGGAGCAGGGCCGCCGGATCATGGAGGCGCTGGATCGCTGCGGCATCGATGCCCTTCTGGAGGGGAGCGAAGAAAATTACAGCAAGAATCTGACGGAATTCCGAACGGATGTCTTCCGCCATCATATGGGAGTGCGGTATCGCAGAAAGTACGGGGCATGGGAAGAGGCCTACGGACGCTTCGACAAGCTATATATGTATGTGGACGAGGATTCCAGGCTGGAGGGCTTCCGGCAGGAGTTCGCGGAGGAGCTGGACTTTATCGACAGGGACCGGGGCTTCTGGGAGGTGATACCCGCGGGCTGCTCCAAAGGCCTCGCCATGGAGGAGCTGGCGGAGGCCCTGGGGATTCCCATGGCGGACACGGTGGCCGTGGGCGACAGCAGCAATGACCTGGAGATGCTGCAGCGCGCCGGGACTGCCATCGCCATGGGCAATGCCACACAGGGCATCAGGGACCTGGCGGATTATGTGACCACGGACGTGATGGAGGACGGCATCTGGAATGCTCTGGACTGGCTGGGGGTGCTGTAGCGGTGGTTGGGACAAGCATACCATATTCTGCCGGAATGTCAATAGAAATTCATTGCGAAACAGTGCCTCAGGTGGTATGATAAGGACAATCTGGAACACAAAAGGGAGGAAGCAGATATGGACACCATAAAAATCCACAGCGGCAGCACCAGGATGATCGCCCACCGGGGCTTAAGCGGCCTGGAGACGGAGAACTCCATCCCGGCCTTCGTGGCTGCCGGGAACCGCAGCTACTACGGCGTGGAGACGGACACCCATGTGACGAAGGACGGCAGATTCGTCGTCATCCATGACGACACTACAGGGCGGGTGGCCCGGGAGGATGTCAGGGTGGAGGAATCTGACTATGAGGCTGTCCGGGGGATTGCCCTGAAGGACATGTGCCCCGCGGCGGAAGCGGCGCAGGACGTATGCCTGGAGGACAGGCAGGATCTGATCATCCCGAATTTGAAGGAATATATCACTATCTGCAGGAAATACGGTAAAACGTGCGTGCTGGAGCTGAAAAACGAATTCCTGCCGGAGGACGTCAAACGGCTGGTGGAGGAGATTGAAGACCTGGGCTACCTGGAGCATGTCGTGTTCATCTCCTTCGCCCTGAACAATATGATCCGCCTCAGAGACCTCCTTCCGGACCAGGGGCTGTACTACCTGACCATGGAATATAACGGGGAGATTCTGGATACGCTGAAGCGCTACGGGCTGAACCTGGACATCTACTACAAGGCCCTGACGAAGGAGATCGTGGAGGAACTGCACGGAGAGGGGATCCTGGTGAACTGCTGGACCTGCGACGACAAAGCGGAGGCAGAACGGCTGGCGGCGTGGGGCGTGGACTTCATTACCACGAACCGGTTGGAGTAGGGAGGACGGGAGGCGTCATTCCCCGGGCAGCACGGATTGTCCTGTTGACGAAAAGGGCTAAGTCTTTCGGCTTGGCTCTTTTTTGATTCCCATTTATGCAGGGGACACCGCTTCGGAGCGGTTCTGCTCTTTCGGCAGCGGGCAGCATGCTTTTTCGTTGAATCCTGTCCTGCCCGTAAATGAATTATCAAACATTTGCAATCGACACAAGGATTGACCCGGCTGCGGATCCTTGCTATACTGAAGATACACCTATGATATACTGCAGACCGCCAGGATTTACAGTGGCGTCCCCGGGAAAGCGGCTGGCCGGCGGTCTGCAGTCGGGTTGTACTGCAAATTTGACCGGTGCGCAGTATAAAAAGCGGGATCCGCGGCATGGAGGCGGTTATGGGAAATCATGAGGACGCAGAGTCCGGAATCAAGTTCGAGAGGGAATATAATCAGATATGCGGCAAGATGCTGCAGGAGGAGCGGGAGAAAAGGGGCATATCCAGGGAGGAGCTGGCCAGGGGCATCCTCAGCAAGACGGCCCTGGGCCACATGGAAACCGGCAGGATAGGCTGGACAAAGCTGCCCGGGGATACACTGATGCACCGCATGGGCGTGGGCACGGACTACTTTGAGGTGGTGGCCTCCGCGGAAGAGCTGGACAGGTGGCGCAGACGGGAGGACATCTGCCTCCTGCTGCCCGCCAGGCCCGGGGAGGCGGTGGGGAAGCTGCGGGAATACAGGCATGTGTACGGGAAAAGGGAGCCCCTGGAGGAACAGTTCCTCTGTAAGGCGGAGGCGCTCCTGGCGCTCCTGGACTGGAGGCGGGACGGGGAGGAGGCAGATGCCGCCAGGCTGTCCGACATGGCCCGGAGGGCGGTGTGCTGTACGGTTCCGGAGGGCTGGGAGCGGGGGATGGAGGATCTGTGGCTGGCCCCGTCGGAGCTGGAGGCAGTGCTCCTGGAGGCCGCGGCGCGGATGGTCCGGGGCAGGGAGGAGGAAGCCTGGGAGCTCTGGCAGGCTGTCCGCAGGTACCCGAAGGCGCACCATTGGCGGGAGCGGGTGGAGGCCCTGATAGCGCCCCAGACGGCCATGCTGGGCATATGGCTGTCGCTGCAGGGCCGGAGAGGGATTGGGCAGCCCGTATTCGCCTTTGCCAGGGAGGCCCTGGAAATGCTGCGCAGGAACAACAGCCACAGCTACCTGCTGCCATTGCTGGAGCTGATGGGGCGGATGCGGCCCCGGGACGGGGGGGAGGCGGCATACCTGGAGCAGGCGGCGGAGTTCCGGGAGGCCTTCCGGAGGCTGTATGAATGGTTCGGTTATCCGGGATACCGGATCTGGCAGGGGATTTCCGTGGACAATACCAGGGAGATCGGCGTGGTGCTGCGGATGCTGCGCAAATGCGAGGGGAAATCCCGGGCCCGGGCCATCCATGACGCAGACGGGATGATCGTGACGGAACGGCAGCTGGAGAAAATAGAGAAAGGAGTCCACAAGCCCTCCTATGAGAACTACCAGCGGTTGATGCGGCAGTACGGGAAATGCGGCGGCTGGAAGACGGCCATGGTGGAGGCGGACTCCGTGGAGGTGCTGGAATTACGGCAGCAGATTTCTACCTTGATCAGGCTTTGCGAATGGGACAGGGTATGGATAGAGATAGAGAGGTTCCGCAGGAAGGTAGACGCGGCATATCCGAGGGTGAGGCAGGAGCTGCTGTTCTGGGAGGCGTTGATGAAGTGGAAGAAAGAGGGCGCGCTGGAGGAGGCGCTGGAGACGTTGTTCCAGGCGCTGCACTGCACGGTGCCTCCGGAGGAGGGCAGGGACCTGAAATGGTGGGTGTTCGAGCGGGAGGAGAGCATCATCGCCAGCAATATCGCTTCGGTCTACCGTAGGCTGGGACGTTTGGAGGAGGCTGGGAAATGGTTTGACACGGTTATGTTTTCTTTGGAGCAGCAGAGGGGCAGGACGGGGATAGCACATAGTGGATATGGCATCTTGATGGATGGGTATGACAATTATTTGGATGACAGAGGATGCCTGAAGACAGCGGTGAAAATGAATGAGGAGACCATTTGCAATTGTCTCAAATGGCCCCTGATTGATTCCGTTGCTTCGATGCTTTATCGATATGCGTGGAATTCATATGAAATAGCTTCGAAAGAGCCGAAGTTGTTTGATGTTTTGCGGCCAAAATGGAATAATGCTTTCCGGTTATGCCAGTCTTTGGTGCGGTTTAGATATGATTACAATTTTGAGGAATTTTTACAGGTCAGAGAGGCGAAATTTTTACCATGAATTCCATTCATCTTTGTCGGCAAAAGTTTTTGCCCCAATCCCATCTGCCGGAGTTTCCGTCGCATCCGGAGCCGGACTGGCAGTCGGGACAGGCTCTTTCGGCTCCGGGGTCGTATCCGGAAGTACAGTGGCATACAGCGCCAGGCCCAGGGCAAATGAAAACAGAATAGATTTTAAGGTTTTGTGCTTCATAAATGACTTCCTCCTTTGTCTATATATTGGCTTTATTGTACCATGAAGACGGAATACAATGCAATATGTCGTATTAGTTGCGAAAAAAGAAACTAATACGACGTATTGCAGCATTGTAGTAAATCGTGTACTATAACGATATAACCGATGGCCGGACGCAAAGCCGTTCCGCCTGAGCGGTTATACCAGAATTAACTTAACTCGTTGCTCTGCAGACTACAAGTTATGATTAAGGCAAACAAACGAAAGACGAGGAGGTAAAGAGTATGTTCAAAAAGATGAGAAGATTGTTTTCGGTTGCATTGGTGCTTTCCATGCTGACAGCTACAGGCCTGCAGGTTGGAGCCTATGGCTTTTCAGAATCCGAGAATAGCCTGGAGGCCTATGCGGAAGAGAGGCACGATAATGCGGATTGGTTGGGCGAAGCGGTCGAAAACGTCCCGCTGGATAAGGGCATCTCTCCACATATGTGGTGTTCGAAATGCTCATGGTATATGGTATTTGTCTGTGCGGATCAACGGATTTTGACTTACGAGGGCTATCATAGAGGTTTCTGGGGGATATTTGAGACGGACTGTTATGCATATTATTATGGCAGCATGGGTGCAATCATGTGCCCAAACTGTCATCATATAGGAGATGTGACAGAGCAGCATGACTGCTGGGAAAGCCATGGAAAATGCTCCTTTGGGGAATACGATGTGTGCCCTATGGATGTATCGTAAGAAAGGTATTGAATAAAGGGATAAGACAGGCTCAAAGAAATGTGTGGAAAGGCGAGCGGGAGGGGGAAACTCCTCCCGCTCGCAATCAAACCATCTAAGGGGATGGAAATCGAGGTGAAACAGACAGACGGCATCTTGTGGTAATCTATTGGCGATTGGCCAGGGGTGTATTGGGCGTATTGGAAACTAATACGACGTATTGTGCATTTTTGAAAAACAATCTATAATGATTATACAAATATATTTTTAACGCTTTATTAGGAGGTGCATCTCATGAAGAAAAAGACATCTTTGTTAATGGCAGCTGTTATCGTATTGGTCATTGTCGTCCTTGCCTTTGCGGCATATTTTATGCTGGCCAGGAAGGAGAGCGGGCCTAAGGCAGTGCCGCTGGATGAGCTGAGCGCGGACGGCGAATACCAGTTCGGCGAGTTAGCGTGGGGGGCGTCTCTGGAGGATGTGAAAAAGGCCCTGCCATATGAGCTTACGGAGGGCATGAAATGGGAAGCCGATGGAGAGTATGTCGAGTACAATGCAGATACGTCCTTCGAGCTGGGGGACCACAGCGCCACTACCGCCTTTGAGTTCCATGAAGGCGGCCTGTCAATGGTCAAATTCAGCTTCCATCTGGGAGAGGACTACGAGGAATGGATTGCAGAGCAGGTGCAGACGCTGACATCGCTGTACGGGCAGGAAACGGATAAAATGGAAAATTCTTCCGATGGGTTTGCAAGCAAAGGCTACAGATGGGATGCGGAGGATACATCGCTGCAGATTATCCTGATGACCGGAGATAAGATAAAACCGTCCGGCACGATTGTTGTCGGGGTAAAATAACCGAGTAAAATAACATTATTTTGATAAGTATGTAACTTGTTATGAACAGACGCCATACAATGCCCCGTTAACATTTTGGACATATAATCAGCTGAGCAATAATAGTTACAAAGCAATTTCTAAATTTTAGAGGTGTATGATGAAGAAAACCAATAAACTGATTTTTATTTTGTTTGCTATGATATTGCTGTTTGGTTGTGGGAAATCGGAGGATAAGACCAATAGTAACATGGAATCGAAAAATGAGACAGTTGTCAATGAAAGCTTAGGAATTCAGCAATTCCGAATGACAAATGCATTTGATTCCAATTTTGAGCTTGATTATGAGAATCATTACATAATGGCATTGGAAAATGTCGAAGTGAAAGGCATTCCTATCGATTCTATTAAATACAATCGTGTTTTAGAATATCAATTAGTCAGGGTACATGCGGCGGTGTATGCAGGAAATGAAAAATGGGTATTGGTCAGCTATCTCACATTTGATGGCGGCGATAATATAGGTTGGGTAAAAGTATCTGATTTGACCGAGTACACAAATGATACCAAAGAAAAACTCCTGTTTCCGGTAACTGTTTCTGCTGACTGTAAGGATATTGATACAGGAGAAAAAGTGGATGACAATGATTGGAAAATAACGTCCATGGAAGGAGAAATCATTACTATAACAAAAGTTGGTGGAATAGACCATAAGGTCAAGCTAGAAGATATTGTTTATCCTGATACATTCAAGGGTGCAGAATAAATGATATGATATTCAGAAGCACCGAAGTTCGGTGCTTCTGTTGTGTTGATTGATTCTGAAATCGAGGTTGCAATATCCAAAGAGGGATGGGATGCATGGAGAGAGGCAGAAGCCAACTCTGATTTGCCCAGCCGATTTTGCTTGCATTTTGACCGGAAATATGGTATAAAAATTCTATAAAACCCTCCGGGGAGTGGATTTTTCAAGAGAAATCTTTTTTCGCCACGCAGTCGCAAAGAGTGACTGCGTGGCTTTTTTGCGCGGACAGGCGAGGCCGCTTCCGGGGCGGGAAGGAGAAGGGAGAAAAGGATGGATCAGACATTTATGAAAGAAAAGAGGATACTGCCGCTGGTGGTGTCCATGTCCCTGCCCATGGTGCTGTCCATGGCGGTGAACGCGCTGTACAATATCATCGACAGCTATTTCGTGGCGAAGGTCAGCGAGGAGGCCATGACCGCGCTGGCTTTGGTGTATCCGGTGCAGAACCTGATCAATGCCGTCGCCATCGGCTTCGGGGTGGGCATGAACGCCGTCATCGCCTTCTATCTGGGGGCGGGGGAGCAGGAGAGGTCCAATCGGGCCGCCACGGTGGGGACGCTCCTGAGCTTCCTCCAGGGCATCCTGCTGGCAGCAGTCTGTATCCTGGGGATGCCGGTGTTCCTGCGGAATTTCACTGCCAGTGGAGCCATCGGCGAGCTGGCGCTGTGCTATGCGGACAGGGCTTTCCTCTTTTCCCCTGTCATCGCCCTGGGGTTGTCTTTTGAAAAGATTTTTCAGGCAGCGGGGAAGATGAAAGTCTCCATGTTCAGCATGCTGTGCGGCTGCGTGGCAAATATCCTGCTGGACCCCCTGATGATATTCGGGGCGGGCCCGATTCCCGCCATGGGCATCGCCGGGGCGGCCTATGCCACCGGAATCGGACAGTGCGTCACTTTGGCGGTGTACCTGTTGTTCTATGTGCTGCGGCCCATTCCGGTGCGGCTGGGAAGGAAATATATGGTCTTCGAGGCCGGAATCGTGAAAAAGCTGTACTCCGTGGGGATATCGGCCACCCTGAACCTGGCCCTGCCCTCCCTGTTGATTACGGTGCTGAACGGGCTGCTGGCCGGTTTCTCGGAGAAATATGTGCTGGTGCTGGGGGTGTATTACAAGCTGCAGACCTTCATCTATCTCACCGCCAACGGCATCATCCAGGGCATAAGGCCTCTGCTTGGCTACAATTACGGCGCAGGGGAATACGGGCGGGTGCGGAGGATCTACCGCACGGCCCTGGCCATGAACATGGGAATCATGCTGGCGGGCACCGTGGTCTCCTGGCTGATGCCGGAAGCTCTGATCGGCCTGTTCACGGACAGCCCGGATACCATAGGGATCGGCGGGACGGCCCTGCGGATCATCAGCCTGGGATTCGTCCTGTCGGCATGCTCCGTCACCTGCTGCGGCGCGCTGGAGGGCCTGGGCAGGGGAGGGCAGTCCCTGGCGATCTCCCTGTTGCGCTACGGGGCGGTGATCATCCCGGCGGCGTACCTGTTCACCGCCTTTCTGGGGGCGGACGGGGTATGGTGGGCGTTCTGCTTTACGGAATGGGTGACCGCGGGATGTGCCGTGCTGATCTACAGGCGGCTGCGGCTGGAGCAGGGGTGAGGGGATGAGGCTGAGGAAAATGCGGGAATTATGTCAACACATTTCCGAAAGAAAAAACAGCGGTGAAAAATAACGTTATCGAAGAAGCGGCTCAGATACGCTTGAAAAAAGCCAGCTCCTTTAGTATAATGGAACCGTGGCAGAGACGGGAATCTGATGGGAGGTCTGCCAGTCATGAGAAAGGCGGTAGATGCCATTGAGAGCAGATGCGATTACAAAGGATTATGTAAAAGATGCAGGCGTGTTTGCCGATATTTTTATACTGCAGACCGCCAGGATTTACAGTGGCATCTCCAGGAAAGTGCTTGGCTGGCGGTCTGCAGTCGGGTTACACTGCATATTTAACCGGTGCGCAGTATAATTACTATATTTACGGCGGGCGGCGGGTGATTCTACCGGAGCAGCTCACGGAGCGTGATTCCACGAAGATAGCGCTGCCATACGGTGCGGACGGCGCAGTAGTTCCCGTCCAGAAATTCCGCGATGTGCAGAAGCTGTATGCGGCAATGACGGATGGGAAGATGGAATATGTCCTTTATGGCGCGGAGAACCAGGCAGAGATTCATTATGCCATGGCTGTAAGGAACAATCTCTATGACGCGCTGGAGTATGCAGGGCAGGTGGAAGAGGCGGCAAAGTCACACAGGAAGGAAATGAAGCGGAAAAAGGAGCAGGGGGAAACTCCTGCCGGTGAGGATAGAAAAACGCCAGGAGCAGGTGAATTCTTAAGCGGTTTTTGGGCTGAAGACAGACTGATACCATCCATCACGGTGACTATATTTTTCGGCTCGGAAGAGTGGGATGGGCCGTTAAGCCTGTTTGATA
>OFGG01000700.1_pt1 | contig 26439 bp, 23 predicted proteins | sample 1521701 | NCBI WGS metagenome assembly OFGG01 (sample SAMEA3504081, study PRJEB24116) | mouse gut metagenome | biome: mouse gut; feature: mouse-associated habitat; material: faeces | place: Denmark | collected 2011
ATTTTTATTCATGAAAGGAGTTGCAAAGATGAAAAAAGGTAATTTATTAGAGGGTATTTTGTTTGTTTTGACAGGCATTATTCTTTTGGGTGTAGCACTACTGACTGATAGTGTGCTGGACAGTTTGCTTATTGGTTTTGCTGCCGCAACTATCTCTTCTGGTATTTTTATGACCTGTAAATACTTCTATTGGAGTACATCTAAAAACAAAGAGCGTTATCAAGAAAAAATAGAAAATGAAAAAATTGAACTTCACGATGAATTAAAATCAAAATTAAGAGATAAATCCGGGCGCTATGCGTATGCTATCGGGCTTATGACAGTTAGTATTTCAATAATCATTTTCTTCATACTGGGACAACTTGAAATCATTGATAATTCACGCTTAATAGTGCTATATCTGGGCGGCTATTTATTATTTCAAATTGTAATAGGTATCGTAATATTTAAGCAGTTGCTAAAGAAGTATGAATAGCAAACCCAACCGAGCCAGTCAACGGCAAGTAAATGGGCTTCACTTCGCCCACCGTTGACAGCCCCATTTGTCTTTGCTGTTCGATAATCAAGGGGCGACAGCCTAAAGTGTTGCTATCTTATTCATAAGGAACCGGCGCGACAGCGGCGGTGACACAGCCAACCTCTTTGGGACATTTTGTCCCAAAGAGCCGGGTTTGGGGAGGCTCCCCAACAAGCATTTTTGACGGCCCCCGGCCAGTCAAAAATGGCAAGTGTGGCCACACTTGCATTGCTTGCCGTTTGTGGAATTATATAAATTGCGCGTTTTAAGACATGGTGCGGATTTTATACCTTTGGGACAAAATGTCCCAAAGCTGAGGGAATAGACAGCACTATAAAAGTATGCTATGCTTGATTTCCAAGCAAATAGATAAATTCCGAATTTGTGGAGGGACATATGTTTCTTGAAATATATAATTCATTTAGAATGGAAATGAACTCCGGCACAATTTTAGGTTACTTTTTGCAAGCTGTACCGATTACGATTGTTGTTGGGATTTTGTATGCAGTTTGCAGATTAGTATTCTTAAAGCAAAGGAACGGCAATATTGCATGGATGTCAGAAACGATGCGGTTGCCAGTCCTTTACAGCGCCGCCGCTCTGGTAGCGTATGTGGGATGCGCCCTGGTCTATCTCCTGATTATCCGAAAGGCTGTGTTAGGACAGATTTCAATCGGAGATACGGCGATGTTCCTGACGGCATGTCTAAGCTTTCAGGTGGGGCTGACAGAATTGTTCGATGGAATCTGCTCCCTGCCGGCGCAGCTGGGGATACTGCAGAATTATCGCAGCTTCATGGAGGAACTGACAGAGGGAACAGAGAAGGAAGGGACCGGGAGGGCCGGGAGCGATCCGTCTGCTGCCGCTGGGCATGACGCTGTCGTTAAGGTGGAGGATTTGAGCTTTGCCTATCCGGATACCCAGCGCAATGTGCTGAATCATGTGTGCTTTGAGATAAAGCGCGGCGAGTGTGTCGCGCTGGTAGGCATCAATGGCGCAGGCAAGACTACCCTGGCCAGGCTGCTGGCAGGATTTTATGATTGCTATCAGGGCAGTATTGTGGTTGCGGGAAAGGAAGCGGCTGCTGCAGAGGAATGCGAGGGCCTTGCCATAATGTTCCAGAACTATTTGAAGCCGAGCATGACAGTTGGCGAAGCAATCGCTTATGGGGAGGTCGATTCCGGGAATGAAACGGCTGTCCGGGGCGCGCTGGAGCTCAGCGGCTATCCGATGCAGAACCTTCCGGAAGGGCTTGCCACAAGCCTGACCAAGGCATTTGACAAGGGTGGCATCATTCCTTCCGGCGGGCAGTGGCAAAAACTGGCTTTGGCAAGGATGCTCTACCGGAACGCGCCTTTATACATACTGGATGAGCCGTCTGCCTCACTGGACCCTCAGGCCGAGGATGAGGTGTTCCGGACATTGGCTGGAATGAAGGGGGAGCATGCGATTTTGTTCATTACGCACCGTCTTGCAAGCGTATCGATTGCTGACCGCGTGCTGTATCTGACTCCGGAGGGAGAGCTCCTTCAGGGAACGCATATGGAGTTGATGGAACGCTGCTGTGCGTACAGGGAATTGTATGAAACGCAGGCAAAAAAATATGTTCATGGGAGGGAGCAGGATGTGGGCGATTCGATTGTTTGACGGGAAAGCAAGTATTATTTATTTAAGGGAAGCGCTGCTGGACGGGCGCATCCTGTTGTTCGATAAAGAGGAGGCCGCGCTTCGTTTTATCTCCAATGTGCGGGAAAAGCTGGAATCCGGATTGAAGGTGCGCCTGAGTCCGGTTCGGTATGCCGACGATCCTCGTAAGGACAAGCCGTACAAGGTGCCTGACAGTAATGTGGCAATGCTTACGGAGTATATTCTTGGATTTTTAGATTGAGTTTCAGAGCCACTGTCATGACAGTGGCTTTGTTTGTCATGGCCGTAAATCTAATTGGCGCCCGGCATAAAATTATAGTTGTGTTACAGACAGTATTTAGGTATAATGTTAAAAGCAAAGAAAACAAAGGAATCGGCATGGCAGAAGGAAGAAGGCAGGAGGAGAGAACGTGTCAGAGAAGAAGATACTGCTAGGCAATGAGGCCATAGCGAGAGGAGCCTACGAGGCGGGGGTGAAGGTGTCCGCGGCCTATCCGGGCACGCCCAGCACGGAGATCAGCGAGGCAATCGCGAAATACGAGGAGGTCTACGCGGAGTGGTCCCCCAATGAGAAGGTGGCGGCGGAGGTGGCCATCGGCGCCTCCATCGCCGGAGCCAGGTCCATGTGCTCCATGAAGCATGTGGGGGTGAACGTGGCGGCGGATCCGCTGTTCACGGCTGCCTACGCGGGCGTGGGAGGCGGCATGGTGGTAGTGGCGGCGGACGACCCGGGCATGTACAGCTCCCAGAACGAGCAGGACAGCCGGATGGTGGCCAGGGCGGCCATGATCCCCGTGCTGGAGCCCTCGGACAGCGCCGAGGCGAAAGCTTTCACGAAATTGGCCTTCGACTTGAGCGAAGCCTACGATACGCCTGTGATGGTGCGCTCCACCACCAGGCTTTCTCACTCCCAGGGCATCGTGGAGCTGGAGGAGCGCAGGGAGAAGGAGTGCGTTCCCTATGAGAGGAATACCGCGAAATACGTCATGATGCCGGGCAATGCCATCAAGCGCCATGTAGTGGTGGAGGCGCGGATGAAGAAGCTGGCGGAGGACGCCTGTGCCATGTCCGTGAACCGGGCGGAGTACAGGGACACGGCCGTGGGATTCATCACGAGCGGAATTCCGTATCAGTATGTACGGGAGGCCATGCCAGAGGCAAGCGTGCTGAAACTGGGCCTGGTACATCCCCTGCCCAGGAAGCTGATCGAAGAGTTCGCCTCAAAAGTGGAGAAGCTGTACATATTCGAGGAGCTGGAGCCTGTAATCGAGGAACAGGTGAAGTCCTGGGGCATTCTGAAAGCCGTGGGCAAGGAGATCTTCACGGTCCAGGGAGAGTACAGCGCAAATATGATCAGACAGCGGGTGCCGGAGTGCGGAAGCCAGTCCGATTCCGGTGCGGCGGGACAGGCGGTGTCTGGGGCGGCATCCGAAAAAGCGGCATCCGGGGAGACCGCTCCCGAATCGGGGATGTCCGGGCAGCGCCCCATGGCCCCGGCAAGCGTTCCGGCCAGGCCGCCCATCCTCTGCCCGGGCTGTCCCCACAGGAGCGTATACTCCGTGCTGAACCGTTTAAAGATACACGCTGCCGGAGACATCGGCTGCTATACCCTGGGGGCGGTGGCCCCTCTGAGCGTGGTGGACACCACCATCTGCATGGGTTCCAGCATCAGCACCCTCCACGGCATGGAGAAGGCCAGGGGGAAGGAGTACATCCGCGACTGGGTGGCCGTCATCGGGGATTCTACGTTCATGCACACAGGCATCAACTCCCTGATGAACATGGTCTACAACCAGTCCTGCGGCACGGTGGTGATCCTGGACAATTCCACTACCGGCATGACAGGCCATCAGGACCATGCCGCCACGGGGAAGACTCTGAAGGGAGAGGTGGTCCCGGCCATCGACATCTTGAGCCTGTGCCGTTCCCTTGGCATCGAACATGTGTATGAGATCAGCGCCTTCGACCTGGAGGGGCTGGAGGAGGCCTTCCGGCGGGAGACGAAGCGGGACGCGGTATCCGTGATCGTCACCAAAGCGCCCTGCGTGCTGCTCAAAGGGGTCACCTTCCCGAATAAGTGCGTCCCCATTCCGGAGAAGTGCAGGAAATGCGGCGCCTGTCTGCGGCCCGGCTGTCCTGCGCTGACGAAGAATGAGGACGGAACCATATCCATCGACGAGACCATGTGCAACGGCTGCGGGCTGTGCGCGAAGCTGTGCAGGCTCGATGCTATAGAAGTGCGGCCGCGCTGAGGAAAAGCGGGATTCGCGGATTCGGCTCCCGGGCGCAGCAGGCCGGTTGTGCGCTGGCAGGCCCGGGAAATTGTGGCGTGAGGGCACGGGAGGCATGGTTCGGCGCAGGCCGACAGAGCGGGAAAGCAGAATGTGAGGATGACGAAAATGGGTGTAAAAAACATTATGATAGTAGGCGTTGGCGGGCAGGGGACTCTGCTCACCAGCAGGATTCTGGGGAATCTGGCGATCCACGCCGGATTCGACGTAAAGCTGTCGGAAGTCCACGGCATGGCCCAGAGGGGCGGCAGCGTGGTGACCTTCGTCAAGTATGGGGAGGAAGTGGCGGAGCCCATCGTGGAGGAGGGCTGCGCGGACGTGCTGATCGCCTTCGAGAAGCTGGAGGCCCTGCGCTATCTGCACTTCCTGAAGGAAGACGGTGTAGTAATCGTCAATGACTGGCGCATCGACCCCATCACGGTGGTGACGGGAGCGGCACAGTATCCGGAGGGGATACTGGATACCCTGAAAGCCGCCAGGAAGACCGTGGTGGTGGAGGCCACGAAGCAGGCGGTGGAGATGGGCGCGCCTAAGGCGTTCAATGTAATCGTCCTGGGGGCCGCCGCCAGATATATGGGATTCGAGAAGGAGGACTGGCACCATGTCATCGAGACGACGGTTCCGCCCAGGACCGTAGAGGTGAACCTGAAGGCATTCGAGGCCGGATACCAATAAAGGAGGGCGTTCATCGAACAAGGACAAAGGCGTTCCCTGGAACAGCCCTGGAAATGCCTGAGACAGCCCGAAAATGATTCATTCGGTTTTGCGAAAAAATATATGCGGTCTTACGGGAGGGTTGGGAGGGCCGGGCATATACATAGAGGAGGACGACAGACATGTACACAATCCGCAGGATAAACAGTGATGAAGTGGAAGAGGCCCTGGCTCTGGCGCTGGAGGTCTTTATGGAGTTCGAAGCCCCGGACTATAAGCCGGAAGGGGTCGAGACTTTTCGGAGCCTGGTCCAGAGCGAGGCGTTCATAGCCAAGCGGAAAACAGGCGTCTCCCCTGTATATGCGGCCTTTGACAAAGATAAGATGATTGGCATCATGGGCATGCGCCCCAACAGGACGCATATCAACCTGGCTTTTGTCAGAAAGGAATACCACAGACAGGGAGTGGGCACCGCGCTGTTCCGATATCTGCTTGAGGATATCGCAAAGGACAGTCCCGCGCCCCGGGAGATTACGGTGAACTCCTCGCCCTACGGCAGGCCCTTTTATCGCCATATCGGATTCGAGGCGCTGTCGGAGGAGCAGGAGAGCGACGGAATCAGGTTCACGCCCATGAAATACACGATTGCGTAAGGAAATACCAAGATAATGGCCTGCCGGGAGCGGGCATGGAGGTGCGTATCATATGATTTGGAATGAGACAAAAGAGTGCATGAGCAGGGACGAGATGCAGGCCCTGCAGGGAGCGCGGCTGGTGAAGTTGGTGGACAGGGTCTACCATAACGTGGAGTACTACCGCAAGAAGATGCAGGCCATCGGCCTGGAGCCGGGGGACATCCGTGGGCTGGAGGATCTGACCAGGCTTCCCTTCACCACCAAGGACGATTTGCGGGACACCTATCCCTTCGGGATGTTCGCCGTGCCGAACTCCCAGATCGTGCGCATCCATGCCTCCAGCGGCACCACGGGAAAGGCCACAGTGGTGGGCTATACCAGAAGGGACATCGATGTGTGGAGCGAGTGCGTGGCCCGCTGCATCACCATGGCCGGCCTGGGCAGAGAGGACATCATCCAGGTGGCCTACGGCTACGGCCTGTTCACCGGAGGGCTGGGCGGCCATTACGGCGCGGAGAAGATGGGCGCTACGGTAGTGCCCATGTCCACAGGCAACACGAAGAAGCTGATTACCATGATGATCGACTTCGGCGTTACCGGGCTTCTGTGTACGCCCTCCTATCTGATGCATATCGCGGAGACCATCGAGGAGATGGGCGTCCGGGACAAGATCAAGCTGAAGGCATCCCTGAACGGGGCGGAGCCCTGGACGGAGAAGATGCGGGACAAGATTGAGGAAAAGCTGGGCATCCATGCCCATGACATCTATGGCCTCAGCGAGATTATGGGGCCGGGGGTGGCCACGGACTGCCGGTTCCACACAGGATTACATATCCACGAGGACCATTTCCTGCCGGAGATCGTGGACAGGGAGACATTCCGGCCTGTGGCGGACGGCGTCACCGGAGAGCTGGTGATCTCCACCCTGACCAAGGAGGGAATCCCTCTGATCCGCTACCGCACCAAGGATCTGACCAGCATGGACCGCAGCCCTTGTGAGTGCGGCAGGACCACGGCCAGGATTGCCAGGTTCACGGGCAGAAGCGACGACATGCTGATCATCCGCGGCGTGAACGTGTTCCCGTCCCAAATCGAGGCGGCGCTTCTGGAGATGGGCGGCACAACGGCCCATTACCTGATGATCGTGGACAGGGTGAACAATCTGGATACCCTGGAGGTACAGGTAGAGGTGGAGGAGCATTTCTTCTCGGATGAGATCAGGGCCCTGGAGAACCTGGCCAGGAAGATCGAGCATGTGATCCAGCAGGCCATCGGCCTGGCGGTGAAGGTGAAGCTGGTGGAGCCCAAGTCCCTGGAGCGCAGCATGGGCAAAGCCGTGCATGTAATCGACAGACGGAAGATGGATTGACGTTGTGAGATCATGAGAAAGTGAGGGAAGGATATGTTTGTAAAACAGTTATCGGTCTTTATGGAGAACCGTGAGGGCAGACTGGAGAAGGCCACGGAGATACTGAAGGAGCATGGCATCAACATCTGTGCGCTGAGCATGGCGGATACCATGGAGTACGGCATGCTGCGCATGGTTGTGTCGAATCCGGAGCTGGCGAAATCCGCGCTTCGGGAGAGCGGCTTTTCCGCCATGCTGACGGATGTGCTGGCGGTGCGGCTGGAGGACCAGGTGGGCGAGCTCCACAGCCTGACCCTCATCCTGTGCGCAAAGGGGCTGAATATCGAATATATGTACTCCCTGGTATCGGGAGAGCGCAAGGCAATCATCGTAAAAGCGTCAGACACGGAGGCTGCCGCTGCGGCTGTCCTGGAAGGGGGACTTAAGCTGTACGGGAACGAGGAGCTCTGCGGATAGGGCAAGTGGACTGGATTTACGATAAACATATAAAAAATGAAACCAAAGGAGGTACTGCTATGAAACTTGGTATGAGCTGTTACTGTCTGGATCCCGCTATGGCCAGCGGCCAGATGTCCGTTGACGATGTGGTGGACTACGCCGTGGCCCACGGGTGCGAGCATATCGAATTCGTGCCGTTCAGACTGGCCTTCGTGACGCCGGAGAGGACGCTGGACTGGGAGCTGATCGACCATGTGCGGGAGAAATGCAAATCCGCCGGAATCGAAATCTCCACCTATTCGGTGAACGCCGACCTTCTGAAGACCGACCCGGAGGAAGAGGAAAGGGAGATCGAGCGGGTGAAGCGCCACATCGATGCAGCTCAGGGGCTGGGGCTCTCCCGGATGCGCTTTGACGTGGCGTCCTTCCGCAGGCCCTTCTCCACCAACACCATCTATGATTTCAACCGGGAATTCCCCCAGATGGTGAAGAACGGCACGATCCTCTGCGACTATGCCGCCGAAAAGGGCATCACCATCGTCATGGAGAACCACGGCTTCTTCATCAACGGTTCCGAGCGTATCCTGCGGCTGATCGAGGCGATCGACCGCCCGAACCTGAAGATGACGGTGGACGTGGGCAATTTCCTCTGCGTGGACGAGGATCCCGTGGCGGCCGTGAAGCGCTGCCTGCCCATGGCGGAGATGATTCATCTGAAGGATTTCTACATCCGCAAGAAGGAACAGCTCCCCGACCAGACGGAGATGTTCAACTGCAACAAGGGAAGCTGGTTCGAGACTATGGGCGGGAAGATGATCCGCGGCTCCATTTTAGGTCAGGGGGACATGGACATCTGGGAAATCCTTAAGACTATCAAGCACTCGGACTTCGACGGCTACATATCCCTGGAATTCGAGGGCATGGAGCCCTGCGAGCAGGGCACGGAAATCGGCCTTGCCATGGCCAGGGCAATCCTTGACAAGGTGTGAAGATATTGGTAAACAGATGTGACAATTGTCAAGCTGCGCAGTGACAGAGAAAACCATGGCAGGGCTCCTGCAAGGACAGGGAGCTCTGCCGTGGGGCGCGAGAAGGAGAAAGCGATGAGAGAGGATCGATTGGCACTGACACATGTAGGAGAGCACCAGAGCGACTACTTGAACGCGGTGACTCCGCCCGTATTCCTGAATTCCCTCCATATATTCGAGGACATGGACGGCTACCTGAACAACGGGAAGACAGGCGCTTATGTCTATGGAAGGGTGGCAAACCCCACGGTACATATCCTGGAGGAGAAGGTGGCCGCCTTGGAGCAGGGGTGCACGGCCGTGGCCTTTGCCAGCGGCATGGCGGCCACCTCCGCGGCTATCCTGGCCGTCTGTAAGGCCGGGAGCCATATCATCTGCATGCGGGATGTGTACGGCCCGGTGAAGGGAATCCTGAACGGCTATTTTATCCCGAAGATGAACATGACCGTCTCCTACTGGGACGGGAGGGATCTGGGGGAGCTGGAGGGACTGATCTGTGACGAGACGGACATGATCCTCCTGGAGAGCCCGGCCACCTTCGTCTTCTGTGCGGTGGACATCCGGGGCGTGGCGAAGATCGCGAAGGAGCATGGCATCAGGACCTATATCGACAATACGTACTGCACGCCGATTTACCAGAAGCCCCTGACCATGGGGATAGACATCGTGATGCATACCATGTCCAAATACATCGGCGGACACAGCGACATCATCGGCGGGATACTGGCCGTGAAGGACGAGGAGCTGGGAAACGTGCTCAAGGGCAATATCAGGGCCTGGTTCGGCGGCATCATCGGCCCCATGGAGGCCTGGCTGGCTATCCGCGGCCTGCGCACCCTGAACCTGCGGGTGGAGAGGCACCAGCAGACGGCCATGGCGGTGGCGGAGTTCCTGGAGAGCCATCCGAAGGTGACGCGGGTATTCTACTCCGGCCTTGCGTCCCACCCCCAGGCGGAGCTGATCGGGACCCAGCAGACAGGCCACACGGGACTGCTGAGCTTCATCGTGAAGGGCACGGCGGAGCAGGCCAAGAATCTGGTGGACTCCCTGAAGGTCTTTGAAATCGGTTGCTCCTGGGGAGGCTTCGAGAGCCTGGCCCTGTGCCCGCTGTACGCTGCCTCCGGGGAGGAGCTGGACTTCCTGGGACTGGGGGAGGAAGGCAGGAGCATGATCCGCATCCACTGCGGCCTGGAAGGGGCGGATGTGCTGATAGAGGATCTGAAGCAGGCATTTGAGCGGATATAGAGATTTTGTTTATTTTTGGCTTTTTCTGGATGCTTTTCTTCATTTTCATATTGACAAACATAGCGCCTTTATGTATAATGAACCAGTGTGTGGAAAGAAAATCTGCATGGGAGTCGTTATGTTAGTGAATTTATCTGATGTGTTGACATCTGAAGGCATGGAGCTGGCCAGGGAAGTCCCTCTGGAGCTGATATGCTACGAGAACGGGACGGAGAGCTTTGACATCGTTTCAAAATCTCCCGTGTCCTTCACCGTTTCCAACGCGGGAGCGGACAAGGCAGTGCTGAGGGGAAAACTGGAGCTGAGCCTTCGCGGGGCCTGTAGCAGATGTCTGGCAGAGGTGCCGGTGGCTTTGAAGCTGGCATTTGAGCGGACAATCCTCTCTCCTGAGGTACAGGGGGAGGAGGCGGATGATTTTGCCTTTATGGACGGCTTCTCGTTGGATGTGGACGCTCTTGTGCACGATGAGATTTTGATTAACTGGCCTGCGAAGATTCTGTGCAAGGACGACTGTAAGGGCTTATGCCCTGTGTGCGGACAGAATCTGAATGAAAGGGACTGCGGATGCGATACCTTCGTCCCGGATTCGCGCATGGCAGTGATACAAGATATCTTCAAGAATAAGGAGGTGTAACGATGTCGATTTGTCCTAAGAATAAATCTTCCAAGAGCAGAAGGGATAAGAGAAGAGCAAACTGGAAAATGAAAGCTGCGACTCTGGTAAAGTGCAGCAGATGCGGCGCGCTTATGGTGCCCCACAGGGTTTGCAAGGCTTGCGGTTCTTATAACAAGAAGCAGGTCGTCAATGTGGACTGAGAAGTCTTTCCGGTATTTTGCACGGGCATGTAAGGGTATTCTGCGGAATACCCTTTTTATGTATGCCTGCGGAAGAAATTCCTGTCAAAAAAGCCTTGATTTTTAGATAAGATTACATTATCATAAAAAGGGTACGTGGATGTAAAAAATTTCGGAATGCAGTAGGATAATGAAAAGGTGCATTCATAATGAAGAAGAGCATTCATTGAAGAAGAGCATTCATTGAAGAAGAGCATTCAATGAAGAAGAGCATTCATACGGAGAGGGAATCCAATGGCGGAAATGGTAAATGTAGCGGTAGACGCTATGGGGGGCGACAATGCGCCCTGTGAGACTGTGAAGGGCGCTGTAGAGGCCATAAATGCCGACGGGCGGGTGAAAGTGTTCCTGGCGGGGCGGGAGCCCGCGCTGAAGGAAGAGCTGAAGAAATATACCTATAACGCAGAGCAGCTGGAGATCGTCCATGCGGAGGAGGTCATAGAGACCGGGGAGCCTCCCGTGATGGCCATCCGCAAGAAGAAGGATTCCTCCATCGTAAGGTGCATGTATCTGGTGAAGGAAGGGAAATGCGACGCGCTGGTCTCCGCGGGGAGCACCGGAGCCGTCCTGGTGGGCGGACAGGTCATCGTGGGCCGCATCAAGGGCGTGGAGCGTCCGCCCCTTGCCCCCATCATCCCCCATATCAATGGCGTCAGCCTCCTGCTGGACTGCGGGGCGAATGTGGACGCCAGGCCCTCCCAGCTATTGCAGTTCGCCAAGATGGGCAGCATCTACATGGAGAGCGTCATCGGCGTGAAGAATCCCCGGGTGGGCCTGGTGAATATCGGCACCGAGGAGGAGAAGGGCAATGCCCTCACCAGGGAGGCCTATCCGCTGCTGAAGAGCTGCCCGGAGATCAACTTCATCGGCAACGTGGAGGCCAGGGACATCCCGGAGGGCGGCGCGGACGTGCTGGTCTGCGAGGCCTTTGCGGGCAATGTGGTGCTGAAGATGCTGGAGGGCGTCAGCGGGGCCTTGATTGCGAAGATCAAAGCCGGCATGATGATGAACCTGCGCAGCAAGATTGGGGCGCTGCTGGTGAAGCCGGCCCTGAAGCAGACCCTGAAGGACTTCAATACGGAGGCCTATGGCGGCGCGCCGCTGCTGGGCCTGAATGGCCTGGTGGTGAAGACCCACGGCAACAGCAAGGCCGTCGAGATCAAGAATTCTATTCTGCAATGCATTGCATTCAAGGAACAGAAAATAAATCAGAAAATCAAGGAACAGATGGTCCTTGAGGACTAAGGAAAGGAGGAAACCCAATGGAATTCGAGAAGCTGAAAAAGGTGATTGCGGATGTGCTGAACGTGGATCCCGATGAGATCGGCATGGACTCCACCTTTGTGGACGACCTGGGAGCCGATTCCCTGGATGTGTTCCAGATCGTCATGGGCATCGAGGAGGAATTCGACATCGAGATTCCCGCGGAGGAGGCAGAGAAGATTCATACCGTAAGGGAAGCAGTGGATTTGATTAAAGGCATGCTGGGCTGATGCAGGCCCCGCTATATGGACTTTACAAGAGCAGTCCGTTACGTGGCTGCTCATTTGCTTGTATGTTCCGGATTTTTTTGCCCGGAAAAGAGGATGAGACATGTTGGAAGATTACACAAAAGGATATACCATGGATGTGCTGGAGGAGCGCATCGGATACCGGTTCAGGGACAGAAGCCTGCTGCGGCAGGCCATGACACACAGCTCCTTCACCAATGAGCAGAAGATTCGCAGGGCCCAGAACTATGAGCGGCTGGAGTTCCTGGGGGACGCGGTGCTGGAGCTGGTCACAAGCGAATTCCTGTTCCGGGAGAACCCGAGGATGAGCGAAGGGGAATTGACGAAAAAACGTGCATCTATGGTCTGTGAGCCATCCCTCGCCTTCTGCGCCAGGGATCTGGAGCTGGGCAGGTTCATGCTGCTGGGGAAGGGGGAGGAGATTACCGGCGGGAGAGGCCGCGACAGCATAGTCTCCGACGCCATGGAGGCCGTGATCGGGGCCATCTTCCTGGACGGGGGGATGGAGCGGGCAAAAGAATTCATCGACCGCTTCGTGCTCTCTGACCTGGAGGACAAGCAGCTCTTCTACGACAGCAAGAGCAATCTCCAGGAGGCGATCCAGGGGAAGCTGAAGCGGGAGTTCAACTATGAGCTGCTGGAGGAGAGCGGGCCGGAGCACGACAAGCTGTTCCGCGTGTCGGTGAACATGGATGGCAAGAGCCTGGGCACAGGGGAAGGAAAGACGAAAAAGGCGGCGGAGCAGCAGGCTGCGTACAGGGCTTTATTGCTTTTGAGGGATAGAGGATGTATTTAAAGAACATAGAGGTGCAGGGCTTTAAGTCCTTTGCGAACAAAATCAATTTCCAGTTCCACAACGGAATCACGGGAATCGTAGGGCCCAACGGCAGCGGCAAGAGCAATGTGGCCGACGCGGTGCGCTGGGTCCTGGGAGAGCAGCGGGTGAAGCAATTGCGCGGTGCCAGCATGCAGGATGTCATTTTCTCGGGAACAGAGAACAGGAAGCCGTTAAGCTACGCCTATGTGGCCATCACGCTGGACAATACGGACCATCAGCTGGCCACCAGCTTTGACGAGGTGACGGTGGCAAGGCGCATCTACCGTTCCGGAGAAAGTGAATATCTGATCAACGGCAGCTCCTGCAGATTGAAGGACGTGAACGAGCTGTTCTACGACACAGGCATCGGCAAGGAAGGCTACTCCATCATCGGCCAGGGCCAGATCGACAAAATCCTGAGCGGCAAGCCGGAGGAGCGCAGGGAGCTCTTCGACGAGGCCGCCGGAATCGTGAAGTTCAAGCGCAGAAAGGCCGCGGCCCAGACCAAGCTGGAGAACGAGAAGCAGAACCTGGTCCGCGTCAACGACATCCTGTCGGAGCTGGAGAAGCAATTGGGCCCCCTGGAGCGCCAGTCCGAGACGGCCAGGCAGTACCTGCGCAAGAGGGAGGAGCTGAAGCGATTCGACGTGAATGTGTTCCTGCTGGAGAACGCCCGTCTGCGGGAGCAGCTCGGGGACGTGGAGGAGAAGCGTTCCCTGGCCGCCAAGGACCTGGCCGAGACCAGCCAAGCTTACGACGGCATCCGGGAGGAATACGAGCGGATCGCGGAAGTCCTGGAGAAGCTGGAACAGTCCATCGAGGAAGCCCGCAGCACCGTGACAGATGTAGGCCTTACCAGAGGGAAGCTGGAGGGCGAGATGAACGTGCTGAAGGAGCAGATTAACTCCGCCAGGGGCAGCGAAGCCCATCTGAACAACAGGCGAAACGCCCTGGAAGAGGATATCGCCGCAAGGGTGCAGGACAGGGAGGCTCTGCTCTCCGAAAAGGGGGACACGGACGCAAAGGTGCAGGAGATTACTGCCCTGGCCGATGCCGCCAAGGCGAAGCTGGAGGAGATCCAGACCAGGATAGATGAGCTGAACAGCGGCATCGAGGCCGGAAAGAATACCATCATCGGGGAGCTGAACCAGCGCGCCACGATTAAGACCAAATTAGGGCGCTTCGACACCATGATGGAGCAGGTGAAGATCCGGAAAGCGGAGCTGCAGTCCAGGCTCCTGCGGGTGAAGTCCGACGAGGCGGCCAGGGAGGAGACGCTCAAGGGCCTGGAGGCGGAATTCGCCGCCGTCACGGATCAGATGCGCATATTGAACGAGCGGGAAGCGGCCATGGAGCAGGAGCTTTCCGGCTTCCGCCAGGCCTTGACCCAAAAGGACGCAGCCCTGCAGGAGGCCAAGAGCGCCTACCACATGGAGAAATCCAGGCTGGAGGCCCTGTCCAACCTGGCGGAGCGCTACGAGGGCTACGGCGGCAGCGTCAAGAAGGTCATGGAGCAGAAGGAGCGGAATGAGGGCATCGTAGGCGTGGTGGCGGACATCATCCATGTGGAGAAGAAGTACGAGGTGGCCATTGAGACCGCCCTGGGCGGCAGCATCCAGAACATCGTCACAAGGGACGAGGACACTGCCAAGCGGATGATTTCCTTCCTGAAGACCAACAGGCTGGGCCGGGCCACATTCCTGCCCCTGACCAGCATCCGGAATTACCAGAGGTTCCGGAATACGGAGGCCCTGTCCGAACCGGGCGTCATCGGCACGGCGGACACTTTGGTACGCATAGACGATAAATACCGGGATGTGGCAGGCTCTCTGCTTGGCCGCATCCTGGTGATGGACAATGTGGACAACGCCCTGAAACTGAACAGGAAGTATAGCCAGAGCATGCGCATCGTGACCCTGGAAGGGGAGCTGCTGGTGCCCGGCGGCGCCATCAGCGGCGGCGCCTATAAGAACAGCAGCAACCTCCTGGGGCGGCGCAGGGAGATAGAGGAGCTGGAGAAGCGGGTAAAGGAGCTGGCCCGCTCGGTCAGTGAGATAGACAAGGACATCGAGGACACGAAGGCCAGGCGCACCAGGATGCGCGTGGACCTGGAGGCCATCAAGGGCGACATCCAGCGCAAGTCCATCGAGCAGAACACGGCCAGGCTCAACATCGCCCAGGCCAGGGAGCGCATGGAGGAGGAAGTGGAGAGCGCCGCCAGCCTGCAGCAGGAGGAGCAGGAGATTCAGGAGAAGACCCGGGAAATCAGGACGGACAAGGAGTCCGTGCAGCAGGAACTCGTTGCCAGCGAGGCCCTGGAAGCCCGGGCACAGGAAGAAATCGCCCGGTTCCAGCAGGAGCTGGAGGAGAGGCGCAGGGCGGAGACGGAAGCCGCAGCCGCTGTCTCGGAGTGGGATCTGAAAGTGGAGAAGCTGCGCCAGTCCCTGGGATTTCAGCAGAGCAACGCGGACCGTATCGACGGGGAGATCCAGAGGGCCCGGGCAGAGCTGGAGGAGGTCCTGGAGGCCCTGCGGGAGAACGGCCAGGCTGTGGAGAGCAAGCAGCGCACCATAGAAGAGATTCAGAAGACGATTACGGCTTCTTATGACGCCCAGAACGAATCCGAGGCCAGGCTGAAGGAAGACATGGCCCAGAGGGAGGAGCTGTCGGCCAGGCAGAAGAGCTTCTTCGCCAGGCGGGAGGAGCTGGCCCAGCGCCAGTCCGCCCTGGACAAGGAGGTCTACCGCCTGAATGCCCAGAAGGAGCGCATGGAGGAATCCATGGAGTCCCAGATCAACTACATGTGGGACGAATATGAGATCACTCTGAGCGATGCCGCTTCCCTGCGGGACGGGGAGCTGACGGACCTTGCGGCCATGAAGAAGGAGATTGCCTCCCTGCGGGATCAGATCAGGAAGCTGGGGGACGTGAACGTGAACGCCATCGAGGACTACAAGAACCTGCTGGAGCGCTATACCTTCATGTCCACCCAGCGGGACGACCTGGTGGAGGCGGAGAAGACCCTGGAGAACATCATCCAGGAGCTGGACGCCGCCATGCGCAAGCAGTTCGCGGAAAAGTTCGCGGAGATCGGCAGGGAGTTCGACAAGGTGTTCAAGGAGCTGTTCGGCGGCGGCCGGGGCACATTGGAGCTGATAGAGGACGAGGATATCCTGGAGGCAGGCATCCGCATCATCGCCCAGCCTCCCGGGAAGAAGCTGCAGAACATGATGCAGCTCTCCGGCGGCGAGAAGGCTCTGACGGCCATTTCCCTGCTGTTCGCCATCCAGAACCTGAAGCCGTCGCCCTTCTGCCTGCTGGACGAGATTGAGGCGGCGCTGGACGACTCCAATGTAGGCAGATTCGCGAAGTACCTGCACAAACTGACCAAGAACACACAGTTCATCGTCATCACCCACAGAAGAGGCACCATGGAGCAGGTGGACAGGCTCTACGGCATCACCATGCAGGAGAAGGGCGTGTCCACGTTGGTCAGCGTGAACCTGATCGATAAGGAACTGACTGCGTGACTATTGCAGTCAGTTCTTAAATATGGTATTATCATTTTATGGACGACAGAGCGCGGGAAGGAGTGGGATAAGGCATGGCAGAGGGAAAAAAAGGCTTTTTTGCCAGATTGAAGGAGGGCCTGACGAAGACCAGGAACAATATCGTCAGGGGAATCGATTCCGTGTTCAGCGGCTTTTCCGCAATCGACGATGATTTCTATGAGGAGCTGGAGGAGATTCTCATCATGGGGGACATCGGCGTCAACGCCACCACGGAGATCATCAGCCGCCTGAAGGCCCAGATAAAGGAGCGGCATATCAAGGAGCCCCATGAGTGCAAGCAGCTCCTGATAGAGGGCATCAAGGAACAGATGTGGGTGGACGACACCGCCTATGAGTTCGAGAAGCGCCAGTCCGTCATCATGGTAATCGGGGTCAACGGCGTAGGCAAGACCACCTCCGTAGGGAAGCTGGCGGGCAAGTTCAAGGAGGACGGCAGGAAGGTGCTGATCGCCGCCGCCGACACCTTCCGGGCCGCCGCGGGAGACCAGCTGGCGGAGTGGGCCAGGCGCGCGGAGGTGCCCATGGTGGGCGGAAACGAGGGCGCGGATCCTGCCAGCGTGGTGTTCGATGCCGTGAACGCCGCCAAGGCCAGGGGAGTGGACGTGCTGCTGATCGACACGGCGGGACGGCTCCACAATAAGAAGAACCTGATGGAGGAGCTGCGGAAGATGAACCGCATCGTGGACAGGGAGTTCCCGGATGCCCACAGGGAGAATCTGATCGTGCTGGACGGCACCACGGGGCAGAACGCGCTGGTGCAGGCCAGGGAGTTCGGCGAGGTGGCGGATCTGACGGGCATCATCCTCACCAAGATGGACGGTACGGCAAAGGGGGGCATCGCGGTGGCCATCCAGTCGGAGCTGCGGGTGCCTGTGAAATATATCGGCGTGGGCGAGACCATCGATGACCTGCAGAAGTTCGACTCGGACGAGTTCGTGAACGCCCTCTTCGATGTAAAGACCGAGGGCGAATAGCCGAAGGGAGAATAGCGGTTTCCGGGCGGACGGCATCTTGGTGAAAGCGAGGAATGCAGGAAAGCCGGGAACATAGATGGCATAGATTGGAACAGGAAGAGAGGCATCGAGGAGCGGTGCCAGGGGCCGGAGGGAAGGAGGAGCATCGGAAGATGGAGGAACAGCAGCGTTCTATGGAAGAGGAGCAATCCATGGAAGAAGAGAATTCCACGGAAGAGGAGCAATCTACAGAAGTAGAGCAATCTATGAATGAAAGCCATACCGGAGAAAATAAAAAAGCAGAGGGGGAGACAAGAATGGGTATTGAACTGGAAAACGAGCAGTCCCTGGAAGAAGGACTGTCCCTGGAGAAGTTCGAGGAGGCATCGGAAATCGTAAAGCAGGTGACTTTGGAGACGAAGCTGGTGTTCAGCGAGTACCTGAGCACCCAGACGGGCAACAAGGTCTACTTAAAGCCCGAGAATATGCAGCTTACAGGCGCATATAAGCTCAGGGGCGCATATTATAAGATCAGCACCCTTACGGACGAGGAGCGGGCCAAGGGGCTGATCACCGCCTCCGCGGGGAACCATGCCCAGGGCGTGGCCTATGCGGCGAAAGCCTACGGCACCAAGGCCGTCATCGTCATGCCCACCACCACGCCTCTGATGAAGGTCAACCGCACCAAGGGCTACGGCGCGGAGGTGGTGCTGTATGGGGACGTGTACGACGAGGCCTGCGCCAAGGCCTATGAACTGGCGGACGAGAACGGATACACCTTCATCCATCCCTTCGACGACCTGATGGTGGCCACCGGACAGGGAACCATCGCCATGGAGATCGTCAAGGAGCTGCCACTTGTGGACTATATCCTGGTGCCCATCGGCGGCGGCGGCCTGGCCACAGGCGTGGCTACTTTGGCAAAGCTTCTAAATCCCAAGATAAAAGTGATTGGAGTGGAGCCTGCGGGGGCAAACTGTATGCAGAGATCCCTGGAGGAGGGGCATGTGGTGACCCTGCCCAAGGTCAGCACCATCGCGGACGGCACCGCGGTGAAGACGCCCGGAAGCAAGCTCCTGCCCTATATCCAGAAGAACCTGGACGGCATCATCACGGTGGAAGACCACGAACTGGTAGTCTCCTTCCTGGACATGGTGGAGAACCACAAGACAGTGGTAGAGAACTCCGGACTGCTCACCGTGGCCGCCCTGAAGCACCTGGACGTAAAGGGCAAGAAGGTGGTAGCCATCTTAAGCGGCGGGAACATGGACGTGACCACCATGTCCTCCGTGGTCCAGCAGGGCCTGATCATGCGCGACAGGGTATTCACGGTATCCATGCTGCTGCCGGATAAGCCGGGCGAGCTGTACAAGGTGTCAGGCATCATCGCCAAGGCCAACGGCAACGTGGTGGAGCTGGAGCACAACCAGTTCGTCACCACCAACAGAAACGCCGCCGTGGAGCTGCGCATCACCATGGAGGCATTCGGCACCGAGCATAAGGAACAGATCATGAAGTCCCTGGAGGAAGGGGGCTATAAGCCCAGACTGGTGAACGTGGGCAGCTGATTCGCGGTCAATGGACAGGACGGCTGTGGGCCGCCGGACTGACACTTGTACAGTAAACCCCTATGCAAAAAGCATATAGGCTTGGCCGCTCCGCCTTGCAAAAGGCCGGGGGTTGCTGTGGATGGTAAGGCTCTTTTATGAGACTTTTGAATGGAATGCCCGGAGGGAGCGGGCTGCCTGAAGAGGGCGGCCCGCTCCTGCGGGTTTTGGGAGGCAGTGTGAGGATGAAGGAGAACAAGGGGCAGGTCAGTAAAGAACAGGAGAGGGAGATCCGGGATGAGGAGAAGAAGACGTTCCGGCGCAGGCTGACGGATTATCTGGTGATCACTGTGGCGTCAGTGATCTACGCCGTGGCGGTGAGCTTCTTCCTGGATCCCAACTCCCTGGCGCCCGGCGGAGTGACCGGTATCGCGATTATATTCAACCGGATTACCGGACTGGAGACCGGTACGTGGATGTTCATGATCAACATACCGATCCTGGCGCTGGGGATGTGGAAATTCGGCTGGAAGTTCATCCTTTCCACCCTCTACTGCACCGCGGCCACCTCCTTCTTCACCAACCGGCTGGCATCCGTGGGGGCAGTGACGACAGACCCGCTGCTGGCCGCCGTGGTGGGAGGCTCCCTGATGGCGGTGTCTTTGGGGCTGGTGTTCAAGGCGGGGGCCACCACCGGAGGCACGGACATCATCGTCAAGCTCCTGCGGCTGCGCTTCCCCCACCTGAAGACAGGCTCCCTCTTCCTGCTGACGGACGCCATCATCGTGACGGCATCGGCCTTCGTGTTCCAGGATCTGGATACGGCGCTGTATGCAGGACTTGTAGTCTTCATCAATTCCGTGCTGCTGGATATCGTGCTGTACGGGCGGGACGGGGCCAAGATGTTCTTCATCATCAGCGACAGCCCTGAAAGAATCGTCAGCCGTCTGCTGGAGGAGCTGGACATCAGCGCCACCTACATCTCCGGCAGCGGCGCTTACACGGGCACGGACAAGAAGGTGGTTCTGTGCGTGGTGAAAAAGCCCCTTTCCCCGAAGCTGGAGGAGATCGTCAGGCAGGAGGATCCCAGCGCCTTTACGATCATCACCAGCGCTTCGGAGATCTACGGAGAGGGGTATAAGAGCATCTTCAGCCAGAAACTGTGACAGCTTATGATTTCGAAGCTTCCGGTTTCCAGGCTTGCTGTGGAGGGCGATCCGCAGGAACGAACCGACAGGGAACTTCTGTTCTGCTTTGATTTCCAGGGCAGTCCGGGGTTCCTTTTTTGATGTCCAAAGAAAGCTCTTCGCTCCAGGAAATACGGGTTTTTGCGGCAGACGGGAACGATTTTGGACAAATTGATAAAATTGGCCCCTGTTATTTTTGGATAGATTGTGTTATTTTTGGATTAGTACAGACAGTGGACTGGAATGATTTGTCAAAAGATTTGTCAAATGGCAGAAAGGAAGTTGCGGATGGAGCGAGCAAGAGAGGGACACGGCAGACTGGAAGCGAGATTCGAGGAACCGCCCCGGGGATACGGCGTGGTGCCATTCTACTGGTGGATGGGAGATAAGCTCACCAGGGAAAGGATCGGCTGGCATCTGGAAAAGATGCGGGGACATGCTGTCAGCGGACTGCAGGTAAACTATGCGCATGGCTTCAGCGGAGGGAATTCCTACGGACTGACGCTGGAAAGCGATCCTGCATTGTTTACGGAAGAATGGTGGGAATTGTTCCAATGGTTCCTGGGCAAAGGAAAGGAGGAAGGGATTTCGGTCAGCCTATCGGACTATACGCTTGGAAGCCCGGGTCAGGGATGGTATACGGATGAAATCCTTTCCGCCTGCCCTGATATGGCAGGCTGGCTGCTGAAGGAGGAGCGTATAGCCGTCAAAGGGGGAAGGCCGGAGGGCCGGGATTTTCCGGACGGCATGTTGTCTGTCCATATCATAACAGAAAAGGGGATGCGGAGAATCAGCCTGGAAGCTCTGCGGGAGGAAGCCTCTTTCGCGGGGATGGAGGATGCCACGATCGTCATCGTCTATGCAGAGCAGCAGCCATATTCCATGAACCCCATGCATCCTCAGGCGGGAAAGGAGGTTTGCAGGCGCTTTTTCGGAAGGTTTGAGGAACACGCGCCGGGAGAGTGCGGAAGGGCGTTGGACTTCTTCTTTTCCGACGAATTGAATTTCGGCATTTCCGGGAAGCTGTGGGATGCCTTTTTCCAGGAGGAATTCCGGAGACGGAAGGGGTATGACATATGCGACTATCTTCCCTGCCTTTTCGGGGAATATGAACCGTATTTTGCAAAAATAAGGCTTGACTACTATGATGTAATTGTATCCAGGGAGGAGGAAAATTATTTTAAAGTCGTCTACGACTGGCATGAGGAGAGAAATATGGTTTACGGCTGCGACCACGGCGGCCGTGGATATGACCTGACGGAATTCGGCGATTATTTCCAGACCCAGAAGTTCAATCAAGGGCCGGGCTGCGACCAGCCGAAGCTGGCTTCCGATATCGTCAAAAACAAGGTGGCCAGCTCCATCGCCCATTTATACGGGAGGAAGCGCACCTGGCTGGAGGGATTTTACGGAAGCGGCTGGGGGACGTCCGGCGGCGAGTTCATGGACGCGGTGGCAAGGAATTTCGTGATGGGACATAATCTCCTGTCGGTGCACGGCATGTATTATTCCACCCATGGAGGATGGTGGGAGTGGGCTCCCCCCTGCAATACCTATCACATGCCGTATTGGGATGATATGGGAAACGCGTTCCGCGCCATAGAGAGGATGAGCTATATGCTCAGCCAGGGAGTGCATCGATGCGACATTGCAGTCCTGTATCCGGTGATGGCGGCGGAGGGCGGAATAGAGGCGGACAGGGCCGCGCAGACAGCCTTTGACAGTGTCCGGAGCCTGTATGAAAAGGGGATTGACGTGGACTTCATCGACCACAGATCCGTTTTGGAGGCGGAAATCCGGGACGGCAGACTTGAAAAGGAGGGGGAAGCTTACAGGATCATCATCCTGCCTGAAATGAGGACAGTCAGGATCGGCGTGATGCGGAAGCTGGATGAATTCTGCTCGGAAGGCGGCATGGTATGGGGAATCGGGGAGCCCCCGTCCTTCGGCGACTCCTGGGATTCGGAAGAACTGCGGCACTGCCTGGGCAGGATACGCTTTGGCGTCAAGGTGGAGGAGCTTGCGGATATGGTCGGGGCCAGGCTCATGGCAGATGTGATTTTTCCGGCCGGGACGGATGCAAAGAAATATATGCTCCACCGTTTTATAGAGGGCGAGGACTTCTACATGGTCTATGGCGGAAAGGCGGGGGACGAATACGGCTTCCATGCGAAAGGGAATCCCGTTTTCTGGAATCCCTATGACGGGAAAAGATATGCAGTCCCGGCCAGGGAGCAGGGGGAGTATCTGTTCGTCAGGCTTCCCCTTTCCGGAAGCGAGCTGCAGATGATTTCCTTCTCCCGCAGGGCAGAAGCTCTTCCGCAGTGGAGGGAGCTTCCGGAAGAAAGGAGGGAGCTGCCATTGTCGGATGAATGGGATTTCTCGCTGCTCCCCTGCCTGGACAACCGCTTCGGCGATTACAGCCTTCCCGCCTCGGATGAGATGGTGGGGCCGCAGGTACGCGCGATGCGCTGGATCCGTTCTGACTGCAGGGAGCCGGGAGGCTTTCTGGACGGGGGCGCCATGTGCCGATGCGGCTTCGGCCCGTATTATCTGAAAAAAGCACCCTTCGCCGACAGGAAGGGATATCTGGATGCCGTGGCGAAGGCTGCCGGGGGCGACAGGGAGGGCTTCCTTCCGTATGAGGTCTCCATGCGGTTCGGAAAATGGGACGACCCGGGGGTACAAGGATATCATGGCCTGAAGGGAAGCGTCAGCGATGCGTTCCTGGTAATGGGGGAAAAGAAGGAAACAATGACGGGCACCGAGTACGTCCGGGAAGAGGATGGGGCGGGATATATTTTCGCTACGGCTGTGCGCTGCGGCGGGGACTGTGAAGCCCACATCCTGTACGGTGATATGGAGCCGGAATTTCTGTTCGTGGATGGCGTGCAGGTGATGGATCTGAAGGAAAAGCTTCGCCTTTCCCGGGGAGACCATCAGGTGGTCGCCGCCTATCGTGACGTTGGCCGTACCTATCTCCTGTTTGCAAAAGGGGAGATCGGAAAGCAGGAATATCCCCTGAGCATGAGGTGGTACGCGCAGAAGAATCTGCTTCCCATGGACGGGCTGCTCCAGGGGGCGGATGGGGCATATGACTGGTTCAGTTTCGAAGCGCCCCCCGCCCTTGAACGGATGGAGATGCTTGTCAACGGCGAGGCAAAAGTGTGGATCGACGGAAGCCCGGCCAGGCAGGAGGAGAAGAGGGAAGCCGCAGGGCCCGGATTGCAAAGCCGTCTGGCGGTCTATCCCACAGCTTTCACCCAAAGAATGTCCACGGTTACGATCAGGGTGAAGAGCCGGGGAATATGCAGTGGGGGAGCGTGCTTTGAGGAGCCGATCCGCCTATATTGCGGGGAGGGAAGGCTGAAATACGGAGACTGGGGTGAAATCGACGGGTTGGCATTTTACTCCGGAAAGGCGGTATATGGCCAGACAGTGGAGATAGGAGAGGAGGAAATCGGCCGGAGAATGGTCCTGGAGATAGATGATATCTCAGCCTCCGCCAGAGTATCCGTGAACGGGCATGAGGCTGGGGTCAGAGTGTCCGCGCCATGGCGCTTTGACCTGACCCCGTTTTTGGAAAAGGGGAGGAATGAGCTGCGGATCTGCGTCAGCAATACCCTTACGAATCACTACAGGAGCATTCCGACCCGCTACCGTGGAGATGCCCCGAGCGGCATTCTGGGGAAAGCGCGGATTTTGATCTGTCCCCCATGTACTGTACGGCAATCCTGTCCTCAGGGTGCACGTCCGTCAGATACAGCACTGCCAGGAAAAACCACTCCAGCGGCTTCATGAGATAATAGATCAGGTCTGCCGCATAGGGGGAACGGATGCACCTTGCCACAGGGAAGCCGTATTTATCGTAAAAATTCCGCAGGGCTCTGTGGAAGCGGGGCGTCCTTTCCTCCAGAACCTGCTCGAAGGCATTGGCCACGCAGAGCTGCCTGTTTACGATGACCTCATGCCCGTGCCGCATCCCCAGGCGCAGGGGCTTCACTATTTTCCGGTGCCCTCCGGCGGCCACCGTGCACAGATAGTGCTCGTCGTAGTATACGTTCTGGGGCGCAACCCGCCTGGAAAGGTTCCAGCCGCTGGTCTCAGTCCAGGCTCGGATGACGGAATCCGGCGCCTGGCCGAAGAGGACGAGGATGGCTATGAGGATGCCCAGCAGCGGCCACATCAGGAGGAACGCTGCCAGAGGCCAGACCTTTGCGTTGTCCAGGATACGGCTGCAGCTTTGGAGGAAGGGGATTCTATGGATTTTGTGCATCTCATGGGGGATGCGCTCCCATTCCCGGATTTTGGTCAGGATTGTCCTGGCGGTGATGAGGATGCAGTTCAGTGGCAGCAGCAGGAGCGGCAGGCTGGTGAACGGATCCTGATAAATCTGGACGCCCCACAGGATGCTTTCCATGGTGCCCAGGTACATGGCGGACATGCCCAGCACCAGGAGGAGGGGCGGGGTCTTCTTTAAGGGGAGGAAGCTCACTGTCAGATAACCCGCGAAGCCCGCCAGGACAATGACCCAGACGGTCAATGCACTCTGGGTGTAGATTGGCGTATGCTGCTGGGAATTGGCCAGCTGCTCGGTCCAGTTGCTTGCGAACTTCACATCCATCAGGCCCAGATAGAGGTGGCTGTACATGAGGCCTAAGGGCACCGTGACGATGTCGAATATCCTGTGCCGAGCATGCTCCTTCCCGGGGTTCATGGCCAGGGCAAACAGCAGGTAGAGCTCGGCTCCCGTAAGGACAAGGGGATACAGGACGAACGCGGCCAGCATGAACCCTACGAAAAGGATGGAGATCGGCAGGGCAAGGAGCTTTTCCGCGGCAGGGTCGCCGGACCTGAGGAAGGTGGGCATGCAGGCCAGGAAAGCGCCCGCCAGGCCCAGGGGAAGCGTGACGATGACTGAGGACAGAAGGGGCTTTTTCTTTATTGTCTCTTTCAGCTTTGATTTCTTGTTTTTGTCTGACATAGTTTTATCCTTTCCGAATCTGTTGATTCTGTATTTTCCTGATATTGGATATTTGCATTTTATAATATTACAGAAGGGTATGAATGTCAATAAAAATTTATTGATATTCGATAATTTCGGGAATGGATGCAGGGACATTCGTGGAAAATAGATTGAACAAATATGGGAGTTCCGTTATTATGTTGACATGGAAGGATGATTGTCGCTTGTAATCATATGGCGGGACAGTGGGATTTTTAGGATGCCGAATAGGGAGATTGCAGGGACATTCATGGAAAAATAGATTGAACAAATGGGGGATATCCGCTACAATGTTGATATAGAAGGATGATTTTTACTTGTGATTTTATGATGGGACAGTGGAATTTTGAGGATACCGATTATGGAACGGATAAGGAGGTGCAGAATGGCCAGGACGGTTGCTATTGGCTGTCAGGATTTTCAGACGATTCGGGAAAACGGATACTTTTATATCGATAAGACCTCGTTCCTTTCCCAGTGGTGGGAGAGCGGGGACAGCGTGACGCTGATAACAAGGCCGAGACGCTTCGGAAAGACGTTGAACATGAGCATGACAGAGCTGTTCTTTTCCATAAAGCATGCGGGAAAGTGCCTATGAAAAGGTTCGTTACAGGATCTGTCAGATATTGAGGGATCTGTATATGCAGAACCGTTTCCTTTTGGAGGGGGATTTGCTGGCGCAAAATGAAAAGGAATACTTCGAACGGGTATCAGAGAACATGAACGAGGAGGATGCCACCATGGCCCTCCATTATCTGGCGTTGTTTTTGTATCGGTATTACGGAAAAAAGGTGATTATCCTGCTGGACGAATATGACACCCCCATGCAGGAGGCAAATGTGAACGGCTACTGGGACAGACTTGTCTCCTTTACCAGGAGCCTGTTCAACTCTACTTTTAAGACAAATCCCTATCTGGAGAGGGCTGTGATGACCGGAATCACCCGTGTCAGCCGGGAATCTATTTTTTCCGACCTGAATAATCTTGAAGTCGTGACAACCACTTCTGAGAAGTATGCTGACAGCTTTGGGTTTACGGAGGAAGAGGTCTTTGCGGCGCTGGATGAGTTCGGGCTGTCTGGCCGGAAACAGGAAGTAAAAAGCTGGTATGATGGCTTTGTCTTTGGGAATCGGTCAGATATTTATAACCCATGGTCTATCTTGAATTT